>Ga0207732_100028_pt1 | contig 190716 bp, 220 predicted proteins | sample A23P1SouthBayCA_FD_187733 | JGI IMG/M metagenome (GOLD analysis project Ga0207732, IMG submission 187733) | Aerobic enrichment media microbial communities from Eden Landing Ponds, California, USA - A23 P3 (4) (SPAdes) | ecosystem: Environmental > Aquatic > Marine > Unclassified | place... | reverse complement strand
CACCGGATGTGTCTCGTAGGGGTTGGCGACGCCGGGGCCGATTCGGACCGAGTCGGTGCGACGGGCGATTCTGTCCAGCGCGACGAAGGGGTCGCGGTTGTTGTAGTGACACGTCGTGAAGACGGTACCGAAGCCGTTGGCTTCGGCCGCTTCGCCGAGGTCGGCGATGCGACTGACTGGGTGTTCGGGGGTGAGTTCGATTCCTATCATGGTTCGGAGTCGGTCGCGGGGGACTGTTCGACGGCGAACATCGCGTTATCGCTCGAACTTCCACTCGCGAAGGGCGTCTCGGACGAGGTCGTCCTCGTCGGTTCGAAACAACTCGTCGCTGCCGGCGTGGTCGCCGAACTCCCAGCCGCGAACGACGACTGCGGGAGTGCCGCCGCCGCCCTCGCCGGCGACGAGGTTCGCGGCGGCGGCGAGTTCGTCGACGACGGCCTGGACGGTCACGTCGAGTTCCCGGCCGTCGCGGTCGGATTCGCCGCGCCAGTCGCGGGCGGCGGGGAGTCCGGCCCACCCGATGGCGACGCCGCGTTGGCCGTAGCGGAACGGCCGCCCCGAGGTGTCGGTGACGACGACGGGGACGCCGAGCGCCTCGGAGAGCCGTTCGGCCGATGCGGTGGGGTCTTCGGGCAACAGCAGCAACTCCGCGCCGGGGACGTTCGAGCGGTCGATGCCGGCGTTGACCGTCACGTGGCCGAAGCGAGTGACGGCGAGGAGAAACGGCGCCTCGATGACGAGCTCCTCGCTTTCCGCCAAGACGGCCTGTGCGAAGCGGGGGTCTTTCGTCTCGCCGGTGACGGATTCGAGGCGCTCGGCGATGGCCTCCGCACGTGCGCTCGCGGGAAACTCCGCGAGGTCGGCCTTCCGGCCTTCGGCCTTCGAGACGACCGTGCTGGCGAGACACAGTACGTCACCATCCTCGAAGTCGACGCGCTCGTCGATGAGCGTGGCGAGGTCGTCGCCCGCGCGTATTTCCGGCAGTCCCTCGACGGCGAAGGCCTCCATACCTCGGGATTGGCCCGTCCGGACAAAAAGGGGCGAGATACCGGAGATGTCCGCCACCCCGTCGCCGTCGTCTCACTCCCGTCGGAGTTCGACCGTACAGTCGCCGCCGTCTACCTCGGCAACCATCAGCGTCGCCTCCTGTGCCGGAAAGGCGCCGGTCGCGCTCCCGGGATTGAGCAGTCGATAGCCGTCGACTTCCTCGTCGAAAACACGGTGTGTGTGACCCGACACCCCGACGGTCGGGACGGTCTCTGTGACGTTGTTCTCGACGACATCGAGTACGCGCTCGCGATAGCCGTCGTCGGGGCCGGTTCCGTGAGTGACGACGAACCGGACGCCGCCCAACTCGACGGTTGCGACCTCGGGCAATCCCAACGCGCGGTCCATGTTCCCCGCGACGGCGGTCAACTCGCCGGCGAGGTCGGCTATCTCCTCGTAGGCTGGCCGGGAGTCGAAGTCGCCGGCGTGGATAACGTGGTCGGCGTCTTCCAACGCCGCTTTCACCCATTCGGGGAGTGCGGCGGCGCGGGACTTGACGTGCGTATCGCTCATCAGGACGACGCGCATATCGTGGCTACTCCGACCGGACGTATAAGCGCTCGGCGACCGATTGGTCAGTATGGACGAACGGTCCGTCGTCACCTGTTTTCTGCGCCACGGCACCGAAATCCTTCTCGTCCGCCGGAGCGATGCGGTCGGAACTTACGCCGGCCGTTGGGGCGGCGTCTCCGGGTACGCCGAGGGGACGCCCGACGAGGCCGCACGGTGGGAAATCGACGAGGAGGTCGGAATGCTCGAATCCGCGACGCTCGTCCGGAGCGCCGACCCCATCGCCGTCGTGGACGACGAGCACGATGTCCGGTGGTTCGTCCACCCGTATCTCTTCGATTGCGACTCGACCGACGTGACGCCGAACGATGAACTGGCCAACTACGAGTGGGTCCAACCGCCCGCCATCCTCGACCGCGAGACGGTTCCGAAGTTGTGGGAGACGTACGCGGCCGTTGCACCGACGGTCGACTCCGTCTCGGCGGACACGGACCACGGTGCCGCGTACATTTCGGTTCGCGCACTCGAAGTCCTCCGGGACCGCGCCGCCGTCGCCGCCCAGAACGGCGACGACTACGAATCGGTCGCCGATACGGCTCGGCGGCTTCGTGACTGTCGTCCGAGCATGGGCGTGGTGTCGAACCGCATCAATCGCGTGATGGCGTCCGCCGACCGCTCGGTCGCCTCCGTCCGCGACCGTGGTCTCGAAGCGTGTCAGCAGGCCGTCGCCGCCGACGCCGCGGCGGCCGCCGAGGCCGCCGAACGCATCGGCGACCGAGTGCTCACGCTGTCTCGGTCCGGGACCGCTCTCGATGCGCTACTAACAGCGGCCCCCGATGCGGTCTTCGTCGCCGAATCCCGCCCGGCCCGGGAGGGTGTGGGCGTCGCCGAACGGCTGGCCGACGCAGGTATCGACACGACGCTGTGTGTCGACGCCGCCATCGGGGACGTTGTTTCACAAGACATCGACACGGTACTCATCGGCGCGGATTCGGTGTTGGCCGATGGAACTGTCGTCAACAAAATCGGAACACGACTGGCGGCGCTGGCGGCGGCGGATGCCGGTGTCGACTGTTATGCGGTCTGTGCCCGCGACAAAATCGTCCCCGAGACGGAGGTCGATGCTGCTCTCGGTTCTCCCGATGCGGTCTACGACGGTGAGGCGGCGGTCTCCGTGTACAACCCGACGTTCGAGGCGACGCCCGGCGGGCTGTTCACCGCCGTCGTCACCGAGGATGGCATCTACGATACATCCGATATCGAACGCGTCGCCGCCGAACACGCCGACCTCGCGGCGTGGGATGACCGCTAACTCAACAGCAGTACATGAACGGGTACATCAGCGACACCCGGTCGTCGTCTTCGAGTTCGGTGTCGAGGCCGTCGAGGTGTTCGTTGAATCGGCCGTTGACGGCGACGCGGGCGAACGCACGGGTCTGTTCGCCCTCGGGGTTCTTGTTCCACGTTCCGGGCGGGTCGCCGTTCGACCGCACCCAGCCGTGAGCGGCCGCCTCGTCTTCGGTCTCGGCGATGAGCAACTCCGCCACGTCGTACGCCTCGAAGAAGGACTCGAGGAACGCACGGAGCGTCGACCCCTCGAAGGTGTACTCCAACTTCGGCTGGCCGACGGCGCTGCGGACGTGTCCCGTACAGTGAACTCTGACGGTCGTCGTCTCCGATTGCTCGGTCGTACTCGTCTCCGACTCCTCGCCGGTGAGGACGCCTGTATCGCTCATGTTCGAATGTAGGCACTCCGCACCCAAACGAACGGCCCCGAACATGTTCGGAACAGTCGACGCCTCACCGAGGGCTTATTTCCCGTCCGTCCTACGTCGGGACATGGGCGATAGAGCCTGCAAGCGCCGATTCTGTCCGGTCTGTGACGCGCCGGCGACGGACCTCGACGAGGAGTGCCCGGAGTGCGGCGAACCGCTGGACGGTTAGCGGTAGGCAGGGTGGCTCTCGCCGACGACGCGCTCGAAGAGCCACATCACCGACAGGTGGACGGCAACCAAACCAACGACGCTCGCGACGATGATGGTCGCCTGCAACGGCGTCGACAGCAGTCCGAGCGAGACGATGAGCGTCGTCGCACACGCCGGCGCGTGATTGGTGTCGGTCGCTATCATCGCCCAACTGGTCGCGACGATAGAGAGGACACCGCTCGTGGCCAACCGCAACCCGTCGGTCGACAGCGCGGGCGGCAGCGTCGTCAGCGTGACGCCGGGTGCAACGGCCCAGTACGCGCCCAATCCCGCGATGGCACCGATGACGTGACTTCCGACGACGCGGTAGGCGTGGGTCCGCTCGCCGCGGCGGTCGAATGCGAGGATGTACGCCGACGGGCCGAGACTCGGGAAGACGAACGGCTGGCCGCTCGCCCACGCGACGGCGCCCAACACCGTAAACAGTAGTCCTGCGTAGAGACTCGTCCCGACTCGGCGTCGCATACCTCGCCGTCCGTCGCCGTGGTTCAAAACCCTCCGATTCTCGGCCGGAAAACTGACCGACTCTGAAACCCAACCGACGGAACCACTGGTGGCTGCACCTCCCGAACTAAATACGCTTCGCCGGTCCACGGTGGCTGTGGCTCGTCGGGTGTTTATAACCGGTACCGGCGTGAAGGCGGAAACGGATGAAACGAAACACCCCCGCTGACGCCCTCTCTCGCCGACGAGTCCTGTCGTCGGTCGTGGCTGCCGGAGCGATTTCCGTGGCCGGCTGTACGACGACGCTCCCGCCGTTGGGCCAGCGCGTCCGGTTCGGCCGCATCGACTTCCCACCGTCGGACCCGCCGGCGTACCGCAGGTGGATTCCCACCCGGTCGGCGCTTCCCGAGGACCACGCGGCGGCGACCCACGCCGCTCGTCCCGGAACCCTCCCGCCGGGGACGATCGGTCGCGGGCTGTTCGTCGGCCCGTCCGATTACCTCGGCACCGACTTCGACGAGTACGAACGTGCGGTCGCCGCCGGTGGTGCGTTCGTCTTCGAGGGGTCGACCGGTCCGGATGTCGTCGCCGACGCTCTCGACGGCACCGGTTACGAACCCGCCGGTAGCTACGAATCCTACACGCTCTACGACAGAGACGACACGTCGCGTGCGGTCGCCGTCACCGACGGGGCCGTCATCTGGGCGCAGGGTGAGAACCGTCACCGCTCCATCGAAGTCGCCGCCGACGTCGGCGCTGGCCGCATCGACCGTCGGCACGAGACCGACGACGACTTCGCAGCGATGACGAACGCGATGGGGACGAACGATTTCGACATCATCGACGGTCTCGATCTCGGGTTGGAGTCGACTGCCGACGCCCTCGTCACCGGCACGTCCCACGCCTACCGGGAGGACACTGCGTACTTCCGGAGTCAGCACCTCTTCGAGAGCGCCGAGTCGGTTCCGGAGGAGTCGATCAAACGGGAACTCCGTGCCAGCGAGACCGCAGTCAGAGCCGAGGCTGTCGACGTGCGAACGGAGGGACGGCGTGTGATCATCGAGACCAGAACCGACGGTTCGGATATCGGTGTCGACTGGCGAACGCCACAGATTACGTGGGGAGCCGACCACGACCCCGACTCCGGAACGGTGACCCTCCGCCACGAGGCTGGCCATCCGGTCGACGCCGAGGCGCTGGTCGTGTCGAAACGGGAAACCGGGGCGTCCAACAGCGGGTTCCCGGAGGCCGACGGCCGGCAGTTCGCCGAGGCCTACGACACCGTCGAACCGGGAGACACCCTTGAGGTCACTGTCGGGGAGTCGACGGTCTCAGTGTTCGTCTCGTTCCGCCCGTCCGAACACCGAACCAGCCGACTGTTCACCTACAACCTGTCGTGACTGCTATCGATGTCTCCACTCGGACGTGCGCCAACGACGCTGCAGGAACGCTTTCGGTCGGCGTCCGCGAAGCGAGCGGTGAACTATTTGTATCTCCCCCGAGAGGCACGGCCGTGAGCGGACCGTCAGATCCCGCCCTCGGAACCGTCGTCGGACTCCTCGACGATGACTATGTCCGGACGGTGCTGGAGGCGACCGCTCGGAAACCGCACTCGGCGGCCGAACTCGCCGAGGTGGCCGACGTGTCAAGACAGACGGTGTACCGCCGGCTCGAGGGGCTGAAGGCGGCCGGCCTCGTGGCCGAATCCACACGCCCCCGGGCTGACGGTCACCACGAGACCGTCTACGAGGCGGCACTGTCGGAACTCCGGGTCGAACTCACCGACGAGGGGTTCTCGTTCACCATCGACCTCGAACCGCCCGAATCCGACGCCGCCGACGAACTCACGAAACTGTGGGAGGGGTTCCGATCATGACACTGCTGGGCTTCGAACCGGTCGTTCTCGTGTTGATGGCGTTCGCGGCCGCGTCGGTCGCTCTCGGCCTGTTCATCAGCTATCAGGCCTATCGCGGCCTGCGACGGAACGACAGCAGACAGATGCTGTATCTCTCCGTCGGGATGATTCTCCTGTTCGGCGTCGCCTACGGCTTGGCGTTTATCACCTCGGTGTTCCTGCAGTTCCGCATCCTGCCGTTGATATATCAGGATGCGCTCCGCGTCGGTGTCCGCATCGCGCAGTTCGTCGGCTTGGTCTGTATCGCCTACTCGATGTACGCCTCCCGGTGACCTCCGCTCGCGGCGTCGGCGTTCCGATGTCGTGGAGACGACCTTGCCGATTCGGTTACTCGACCCGTTGACAAATTTTATCAAGAATGCGTGGGAGGATGCACACTGCATGACGCGCGCACTCAAGGGCTCCGGGTTTCTGGGGCTCGCAGTGATGATGGCGGTGGGGTTGCATCAGTTCGTAATTCTGTCAGGTGGGGACGCCGTCCCGGGGTGGATGATTGGCGGTCACGCACACCTCGGTGTACTCTCGATTCTGGCAATCGTAATGGGGTTCGCCGTCCCTGCACTCGGTGTCACCGGGAACCTCCGGACGGCCGTAACCGGACTGTTCATCGCAGGACAGTGGGGCATCCCCGGAATCGTCTGGCTGGGTGAGGGCTTCGGACTCATGTTCCTCATGCCGACCGGGTTCATCTGGGGCGGTGCACTCATCGTCTCGATGCTCATCATGTTCTACAAATCCGTCACACAACCCGGCGGCGCTGTCGGTGGTGGTCCGTCGACTGTGGCACCCTCGGACGACTGACGGAAGCGACGACTGCCCTCCGATACGGGGCATCGGTTTTTCGCTGCGTTGAATCCCGGGGCATTGAAACCGCTCGGTCCCGAAAACACGACCCGGTGGCGGTGACGAAAGTTACCCCCTCTGAGCCCCTTGTGATGAGGGATTTTCTCCGAGCCACCGTTCCAGTTCTGATGAGACACCTCAACAGTCCGACAGCAAGTAGCATCCGCGCGAGCGAAGCGAGCGCGGTTCTCCGCGCCGAACGCAGTGAGGCGCGGGTTGCGGGCTTGCCCGCAACCGTACCGTCGTGGCGGCTTCGCCGCCACGCACGGGACCGAGGGCCGACCAACGGGAGGCCCGACGTGTCTTTTTCATGAACGTTCGGAAGACGCCGTTGGCGTCTTCCGCAGCCCCATCAGAAATCTCCGATTTCTGAGGGCGTTTTTGCCGGTCGCTCGCCCTCGGCGAGCGACCGTGCAAAAAGGTTCGCTAGAAGAACTTGAACAAATCGTCCCGCTGCTGTTCGTGGAGGTGGTGGCGAACGGCTTGATTGAGCGCTTCGATGTTGCCGCGTTTCGCCGAGATGGGTGCGAGGATGTCGTCGAACTGCTGCCAGGGGGTATAGAGGCCGAGGCGTTCGGCGAGGTCGTCGAGGCGTTCGTCGCGGTCGTCGACTTTGTCCATCTTGTTGACGGCGACGACGGTGGGGACGCCGAGTTCCTGCAGGAAGCCAAACATCTCGACGTCGTGTGGTATCTCCTCGGGGCCGGAGTGGCGGTCGATGATGTCGACGACGGCCTTTCCGTCGACGACCAACACGGCGACGAGAATGTTGTCGGCGTACTCCTCGACGTACTGGACCACGTCCCGTTTGATGTCCTCGCGGACCTCCTCGGGGACGCCGGACATGAATCCGAACCCGGGCAGGTCGGTGATGACGAAGTCCTCCGCGGCCCAGTCGTAGTGGTTGGGTTTCCGGGTGACGCCGGGGCTGCCGCCGGTGGCGAACTTCGAGTGGCCGGTGAGTTCCCGCATCAACGTCGATTTGCCGACGTTGGAGCGCCCGACGAGGACGACTTCGGCCTCCCGGTTCGGGCGTGTATCGAACATACCGTCGATTGACGGTTCGACCGGATAAGGAGCGCGGTCCTCGGTTCAGGCCGACTCGACGGCTTCGAGAACCGCCTCGTAGTCGGGTTCGTTCGTGGGGTCGTCGGCGACCCACTCGTAGACGACCGTTCCGTCACCGTCGAGAACGAAGACGGCGCGGTTGGCGATGTCAAACAGTCCGAGGTCGGGAATGTCGATTTCGAGGTCGTAGGCGCCGATGGCGTCGCCGGCCATGTCGCTGACGAGGTCGAACTCGATGCCGTGTTCCTCGCGGAAGGCGCCCTGTGAGAACGGCGAGTCGGCGCTGATACCGTACACCGTTGCGCCGGCGTCCTCGAAGTGTTCGAGCCGCTCTTGGAACGCCACCATCTCGTTGGTACACGGCGGGGTGAACGCGCCCGGGAAGAACGCCAACACGACCGGTCCGTCGCCGAGGTGGTCGGCGAGGTCGAACGATTCGTGGTCGCTGGTTCCAACCGTCGCGGTGAACGTCGGTGCGGAAGTTCCTGTCGAGACCATACACGTCGTACGGTTGGATTAAAGATAAACCCCGTCCCGTTCGTGTTCGGCCTGTCGGTTCGGTAGCGTTAACGCCCCTCGCTTCGATGGCCGCCTGTGCGACTCGTCCAGGTGACCATTCCCGCTGGGAAGCGACAGGCCGTACTCAGTGTCCTCGACGAGGAGGGTATCGACTACGTCGTCACCGAGGAGACGAGCGGCCGCGAGTACACCGCAGTCGCGTACTTCCCGCTTCCGACGAACGCGGTCGAACCCATCCTCGAAGAGCTCCGAGAGGTCGGTCTCGACCGCGAGGCGTACACGGTCGTGTTGAGCGCCGAAACAGTCGTCTCCGAACGGTTCGAACAACTGAAGGAGAGCTACGCGGAGAAGGAGGAAAGCGAAGAGCGCATCGCCAGACAGGAACTCGAAGCGCGCGCGGAGGAACTGGCGTCGTCGCTGCCGACCTACGTCGTGATGACGGTCGTCTCGGCGATTATCGCCACCGCGGGACTGCTGCTCGACTCCCCGGCGACGGTCGTAGGGTCGATGGTTATCGCCCCGCTCATCGGCCCGGCGATGGCCGCGGCGGTCGGCAGCGTCATCGACGACACGGACCTGTTCAGACGCGGCGCAGTACTGCAGTTGCTCGGCGTCGTCCTCTCTATCGTCGCGGCGACGGCGTTTGCCATCTTCGTCCAGACGACGAACCTCGTTCCGCCGGGGTTGGACCCGCTTGCGCTCTCGGAGGTCGAAGAGCGGCTGTCGCCGAACTTCCTGTCACTTGCGGTCGCAATCGGGGCCGGCGTCGCCGGTGCGGTGAGTTTGATGACCGGTATTTCGGCGGCGCTGGTCGGCGTCATGATTGCCGTCGCGCTCATCCCGCCGGCGGCGACGGTCGGGATCGGCATCGCCTACGGCGAGCCGTCGCTGGCGCTCGGGTCGGCCGTCCTCGTCGCCGTCAACGTCCTCTCTATCAACCTCGCGGCGCTCGTCGTGTTGTGGTACTCCGGCTACCGGCCCCAGCAGTTCTTCCAGCGCGACCAGGCCCGTGTGGCGACGCTCAAGCGCGTCGTCTTTCTCGTCGGCGCCATCGCCGTCCTCTCGCTGTTCCTCGGCGGCGTCACGTTCGACTCCTATCAGACCGCCACCACCGAACAGGACATCCGTGCCGGCGTCGACGCCGAACTCGAGGACCCGGCCTACGACGGCTACGAACTCGTCGAACTCGAGGTGGGGACGACGAGCGAGTACGTCCTCTTCCACCGTCCCTCGGAGGTCGTCGTGACCGTCGGCGTCCCGCCCGATGCGCCACGGCCGGGGCTTGCGGCCGCTATCGACCAGCGACTGGCTGCCGAGTACGGTCTCGACGTGGACGTTCAGGTTCGGTACCTCGAAATCGAGGAGAGTTGATGGCTCAAAGGCCTCTTTGAGCTACCGTCGTTTATACGCTGTCTCCCACCGACTACCCTCGTGTATGTCCCCGAAGAAACTCTCGGCGCTCGTCGTGGCGACGGCCCTCCTCGCAGCGGGGTTGGTCGGCGCCGCGATGGTGATGCCGACTGGAGCACAGAACGCCGACGAAACGGCTGACCGGACGATTACCGTCGACGCGACCGGCGAGGCCGACGCCGCGCCGAATCAGGCCGTCCTCCGAATCGCCGTGACTGCCGAAGGTGACGACCCCCAGACGGTTCGCGACGACCTCTCGACAGGCGCCGCGGACCTCCGTGAGAACCTCGCCAACGCGAACGTCTCCGAGGAGCAATACGAAACCGGCGAGTACCGCATCCGACAGGACCGCCGGCCGCCGCGTGAGGAACAGACCGCCGACGCCCCCGAGTACCGTGGCGCCCACGAATTCGAGGTGACGCTCGATGACCCCGACCGCGTCGGTGCGGTTATCGATGCCGCCGCGGACGCCGGTGCCGAAGTCAACCACGTCTCCTTTACGCTCTCGGATGAGCGCCGCGAGGAACTTCGTTCGGACGCCATCGCCGACGCGATGAGCGATGCGCGACTGCAGGCCGACACCATCGCGAACAACGGCGACCTCAGCGTCACCAGCGTCGCGAATGTCGACGCCTCCGAACAGCGGTACTCGCCGGTTCGATACGAGGCCGCCGCCGCGGGCGCGGCCGCCGACGGCACCTCGGTGTCCCCCGGCGATGTCACGGTCTCGTACAACGTCCGCGTGACCTACAACGCGACGACGAACTGACGGTCCACGCGGCACCTGCCGCGTCACTTGCTGTCCCTCGACAGCCCGCTTTTTATGTCCGCTCCGACCGTACTGAAGGTATGGACGAGACGACCGTCGACAGTTGGGGCGAGGCGATTCCGTTGGCGCGAGCGCTCGGCTACGACGGGTCCGTTCGGGTCTCCAAGGTCGACGAACCCACGCTCCCGACCGACCTCGACGTGGTCTCCTCGAACTTCCCGTGGTCTGTGCATAAGGGCGCCCTCGCCGTCTATCGGGAACGCGAACGCGGCGACCATCTCCAGATACGCGAGTACCCGGCGTTCTGGGTCGTCTCCCTGGACCACTACAACCCCCACTTCCGCCCGATCGAACACGCCACCGTCGATATCCCGGTCCACATGATTCTCGCCCTCGGGGCGCTGACCCCCGTTCGTGGCTACCGCTGGGTGTTCGGCGACCGGCTCCCCTCCCCCACCGCCGCGGTCGCCTTCTCGACGTCGACCATCGGGATGCTTCCGCGATTCGGCCGGAAACTGCTGTTCAGTTAGGCGGTCGCGGGACCGCCCGACACTCCACCGTACCGCTCGGAGCCGCCACGCTCAAACGACTCCTCCGACGACTGCTGACTGTGACCGCCCGCCACTGGATTCGTGTCCTCCTCGCAGTACTCGTGTACGGAACCGCAATCAGTATCGGCGGTGCCCTCTTCGTATCCGACCCCACCGACCCGATTCTCGTAGTCCCCGTCGGTGGTGGCCTCACGGTTATCGCCCACGCCGTCCGGACGGCACAGCTGGACGAAGTCGGCTACGCCGTCGGGGGCATGTGGGCCACGATACTCGTCGTCTCGGTCGGCGTCGGCGTCGTCGAAACGGTCGCTCTTTCCGGCCGTTCCCTTGCGAGCGATTCGGTCGACGTGTTGGGGGCAGTGGTTGTTACGACCGTTCTTATCGTCGGATACGTAGTGGCGCTGAAACGCGCTTAGCGGAACATTGTTCGAGGTTGCCGCAGGCGACCTCGCTACTCACGGGTCGTCGCTCCGCTGCTCGCGGTTCCCGTCGGTCGCCGCTCGCACACCGAGGCTTCTCGCTCCGCTCGAAGCCTCGCCCTCCCCGTTCGGAGTCTCGCTACTCACGGCGACCGCTGGCCGCCGTTCGTCTTCGTGGTTCTCACTCCCTACGGTCGCTCACGGGTCGCTCCGCTCCCCGTTCGCGTTTCCGAGACGCTCCCGCAGTCGCGTCTCGCTTTCGCTCCGAACCACGCTACTCACGGCTCACTCCGTTCGCCGTTCGCTAATCGAGACTCCTCACTCCGTTCGGAGTCTCGCTACCCCTCGAACGGCAACTCGGCTTCGTACCCGACCGCATCGACTATCGCATCGACGACTTCTTCGACGCCCTCGCCGGTCTCGACGCTCATGTAGTGGTCGGCCTTGACGTCCGTCGAGCGGTCGGCCTTGTTGCAGACGACCACCACGGGAGCGTCGAACTGCGATTCGATGTCGGCGAGCAACTCCAGTTGGTCATCGAGCGGGTAGCCACAGGCTCCGCTGGCGTCGACCATTACCAACACCGCGTCGGCGAGATGCGTCAGCGCCGAAACCGCCTGGGCCTCGATGGCGTTGCGCTCCTCGGCGGGCCTGTCGAGCAGTCCCGGCGTATCGACCAACTGATAGCGGATTCGGTCGCGTTCGAGGTGGCCGACGTTGATGCCCGTCGTCGTGTAGGGGTAGGTGGCGGTCTCGTTGCGTGCGTTGGTCACGCTGTTGACGAACGAGGACTTGCCGACGTTGGGGTAGCCGGCGACGACGATGGCCGGTTCGTCGGCGCGGATGTCGGGGAGAACTTTTAGCGCGTCGCGGGCCTCGCTGATGACCAGGAGGTCGTCTTCGACCTGTTCGGTCACGTCGGCGAGTCGGGCAAAGGCCTGCTTGCGGAGCTTTCGTGCGGTTTCGAGGTCGGCGTTGCGGATGCGACTGTGGTACTCCTCGCGAATCTTGTCACACTGTCGGCTGGCCCACATGACCTCCGAGAGCCGCTGTCGGAGCGCGTCGACGCCCTCGACGTCCGTATCCGCCAGCGTCGCGTCGGCGAGTTCGTAGTAGAACTCGTCGACCAACTCGAAGTCGGGCCACGACGTGACGACGTTGCCGAGGTTGTCCGAGAGGATGTTCGAGGCGGTCTGGAGCATCGACTCCTGGGCCTCGAACCCGGACTTCGCTCGCCCCGCGCGTGCCGCCCGCGAGAACGCCTTGTCGACCAACTCCTCCGACCGGGGCGTGGTCGGAAGGTCTTCGAAGTGCATATCCTTGTTTGTACGTCCGGCCGTATAAGGGCCGTGTATCGGCGTTCGTCACGCTCCTCGGGGCGACCCTCGGCGGCCCCGCGGGCGTCCTCGGCGGACTCGGTATCTTCGTCGTCGGCGTGCTCGTCGCGTTCCTCTTCGCCACCGACAGCGCCATCGGCGGCGCGATTGGCGGGTTCCTCGCCGATTAAGTTCGTGGCACCCCAACGGCCGGTATGGCATCCATCGACGCCGACGCCCTGCTGCCGAACGACCGCGTGAAACAGGCCGTCCTCGCGGGTGACGTGACGCAACTCAGCCGCGGCGCCTCGAACCGCTATGCGACCGAAGGCGACACCTTCGCCATCGAGGAGACGACCTTCGAGGTGTCCAGCGTCGAGGAGCGCACGCTCGGCGATTTGACCGACGAGGACGCACAGCGGGAAGGCTCTGACTCACTGGAGGCGTACAAGGAGCGAATGAAGATGGTCCACGGCGGGAACTTCGAGTGGGACCCGACGAGCGAAATCGTCACCTACCGCTTCGAACATCAGTAGTCGCCCGAATCGCCCATCAACACTTTTGCCAACACGCTCGTAGTCGGACGCATGATTGCCCCTGCAGAAGCCCTCCGCGAAGCCCTCTCGGACGTTTTCGAGGAGCGATACGATTCGGCTGTCGTCTACGCTGACACCGACGGGGAGACGATTCTCCACGAGGGTCCCGTCCGAATCAAAGCCAACGGCTGGCTCGAACTCCCCAGCGGGCGACTGTTGTCGCCCGAGTCGGTCCACCACGTCGATACCTACGAGGCGACCGATTAGCGCCGCTTTCGCAACTCCGCTCGCAGGTCTTCGAGGTCCATCTCCTTCATCGACAGCAACACGAGCATGTGGTAGACGATGTCGGCGGCCTCGTGGGCCAACTCCTCGCGGTCGTCGTCTTTCGCCGCCAGAATCAGTTCGGTCGTCTCCTCGCCTAACTTCTCTAGCACCGCGTTCTCGCCTTTCTCGTGGGTGAAAAGCGAGGTTGTGTAGGAGTCCTCCGGCAGTTCCTCCTTGCGGGACTCGATGACGTCGAACAGTTCGTCGAGTACGTCGTCTGCGTCGTCCATCAGGCCATCACCTCCCGAACGTCGTCGAGTTTGTCGTACTCGTCGAGCGGTTCGCGGTTGGCCTCGAACACCGACGCCTCGATTTCGATGTCGGCGTTCGTTCGGGCCGCAAGCGCCAGTGAGTCGCTCGGTCGGGCGTCGACGACCGCCTCGTCCCGCGGCGTCTCGAGGTGGAGGTCCGCGACGTAGGTGCCGTCGTCGAGACCGGAAACGACGACGCGCTCGACGCGCCCCCCGAGTTCCTCCATCACGTCCAACAGGAGGTCGTGGGTGAGCGGCCGGCCGATGTCGGTGGCGTCGAGGCCCCGAGCGATGCTCGTGGCCTCCTCGACGCCGATGAAGATGGGCAACACCTCGTCGTCGCCCTCGACGCCGAGCGTCACGACCGCCGCGAGTCCCGAGGCGGTCTCGGCGACGCGAACCCCCTCGATGTGTGCGTTCATATAGTCGAGAGGTGACGGCGGTTGAAAAAGCCACTCGCTTGCGGGCGGTGACGATGTCGCTACCGGAAAAATGCCAGGCCGTGAACCCGTGAATCGTCGGTCAACTCCGGATGGAACGCCGTCCCGACGACGTTGTCCGCTCGGACGGCGACCGGCCGTCCATCGAACGTGGCGAGTACGTCGATTTGGTCGCCGACCTCGTCGATGGCCGGCGCGCGGATGAAAACGGCGGGAAACGGCTCTTCGAGGCCGGTCACGTCGAGGCCCGCCTCGAAACTGTCCTTCTGTCGGCCGAAGGCGTTGCGGTCGACGCTCACGTCGAGGATGTCGAGCGTCGTCACGCGGTCGTCCTTGGCGTCGCGGCTGGCGACGATGAGGCCGGCACACGTGACCAACATCGGCTTGCCGGCCTCGGCGTGGGCGCGAATCTCCTCGTCGATGCCCTCCTCCCGAAGCAGTCGCGAAATCGTCGTCGACTCTCCGCCGGGCATGAGCAGTAGGTCACACTCCGGGACGACGCCGGCGGTCCGAATCTCCTCGACGGTGACCGACTCGCCGTGGCGCTCTGCGGCCCGGCGGATGGCCGCCGCGTGTTCGGCCACGTCGCCCTGTACCGCGATGACGCCCGCTGTGAGCATATGCGAGGTAGTCACCAGCGGTGGAAAAAGGACTCGAAACGGCCGGCCGCTACAGTTCGGGTTCGATGTAGATGGTCTTCACGCGGTCGTCCCGCTCGCGCATCGCCGCCTCCATCTCGCTGATGCCGGTGTTGACCTCCTCGGTCGTCAGCCCCGAATCGAAACTCACGTCGGCGGTGACGAGGACCTGACCCGACCCGATGAACATCGTCCGGAAGTCGTCGACGTGGGTGACGCTCTCTTGGGATTCGACGATTCCCCGGAGGTCACTTTCGACGTCGCTCGCGAGGCTCTCGCCGAGAATGAGCCGTTTGTTCTCGATGGCCAACAGCACCGCAAAGCCCATCAGCAACACGCCGATGACGACCGCGCTGAAAGCGTCGTAGATGGGGTTCTCGGTGATGCGTGTGGCGACGATACCGAACAGCGCGACGACCAACCCCGCGAGAGCGACGGTGTCCTCGGTGAACGCCGTCAGCGTCGTCAGGTCGCTCGTCCGGTCGAAGGCCTCCCGGTAGCCCGACCAGCCGTAGGTCTCCATCTGTCGCCGGAGTTCGGCGTTGGCCTTCACGAACGCGTAGGTCTCGAAGGCGATGCCGCCCAAGAGGATGGCGACGACTATCCAGAAGGGGTCGACCGGCGGCGTGATGTCGATGGTGTAGCCGAGGAACTCCGCGGGACCGGCTTCCGTTTCGTGGCCGCCCGCTCTGACCTCGCTGATGCCGTGTTTGAGGCTCTCCCAGCCGGCGATGCCGAACAGCAGCACCGAGACGAGAAAGGCATAGAAGAACTGCGCTTTCCCGTAACCGAACGGGTGTCTCCTGCTCGCGTCCTGTTGGCTGTACTTGATGCCGACCAACAGCAACACCTGATTGCCGGTGTCGGAGATGGAGTGATACGTCTCGGCCAGCATCGAGGGGCTTCCGGTCAACAGAAAGCCGATGAACTTCAGGACGGCGATACCGCCGTTGGCGAACATCGCCGCGAGGACGACGCCCGTACTACTGCCTGCCATAGGACTACCGTTCGGGGGCGCACACTAAGCGTTGGTGTCATGCGGCCGGGGGTTCTACCGCGGGTATGCTCGTCGTCCTCTCCGACACTCACGGCCGTGACTCGGCGCGACTCGAGGGGCGGACCGCCGAAGCCGTCGACGCGGCCGACCTCGTTATCCACGCTGGCGACTACATGACCGAGACCGTCCTCGATGCCTTCGAGGCGCGCTGTGACATCCGTGGCGTCTACGGAAACAACGACCCGCCGGCGGTTCGGGAGCGCGTCCCCGCCGAGGAACTCGTCGAGTGGGCGGGACTCCGAATCGCGGTCGTCCACGGCCACGAACACACCGACACGGCGCTGTCGATGCTCGGCCGGCAGACCAACGCCGACCTCCTCGTGTTCGGTCACTCCCACGCGCCGGAGTTCCGCGACGGTCCCGTTCCGATGTTGAACCCGGGGAGTCACGCCGACCCGCGGTGGAACCGGCCCGGACACGCGGAGTTGGAGTTCGACGACGCGGCCGGTCGCGCCGAGGGACGACTCGTCGAACCCGCTGGCGAGGTGTTCGAGCGGTTCGTCGTCGACCCGCGGCCACTCGAGTAGCCGTCGCTCGGTGAGTGATAGAGGAAGAACGCGCCGAACGCCGGGCGGGGATGTCGGAGGGGTTGTCAGCGGGGATGGAGGGCCGAAGCGTTCAGCGCGTTCGGTACGTCTACCGGTGATAATAAGGCACCAACGGAAGGTCAAAAGGCGATTTGACGTATCGAAACGCCGGAACTACCGACCGCGGAGGTACGTCAGCGCGACGACGACGGTCAGCACCGTCGCCCCGCCGAGGAAGAACGCGACGCCCGGCTGTAGCCCCGCCCCGAACAGCGCGTCGAACAGCGGGTCGAGGAACTCGGCGGCGCCGTCCGCGGGTGTCGCCGCCTCCTCGGCGGTGGGCATCGGCGTCGCCGTCTCCGCGGTCGTCGACGCCTCTTCGGTCGGTACCGGCGTGTCCATCGGTTCGACGGTTCTCGTACTCTCGGTGGCCTCCGGTGCCGGCGTCTCCGTCACGTCGAAGGCGCCCACGTCGTTGCTCTCGGTGGTCGTCGCGGTTGCCTGCGGTGTCTGCTCTGGTGTTGGGGTCTGTGTCGCCTCTGCGGCCCCACCGGCTCCATCGGCGCCACCGTTTCCACCGCCGCCGGCGGGGGCGGCGCCTTCGGGGACGCCACCGAACAGTTCCTGGACGGCGAAGGCGCCGACGACGAGGGCGAGAAAGCCGCCGAACAGTCGCGACAGCGCCGCCCGGAGTCCCGAGGCGCGTTCCTTCTCGCCAGCGAAGATGACCAGCGGGCTGTCGGCGGGGCCGTAGACGCGCATCTCTCGGCCCTTCTCGGAGTAGGCCGTCCCGACGACTTCGATTGCACCGGCGTCTTCGAGCTTTTCGAGGTGATACTGGGCGTTCTGCAGGGAGGTGTCGGCCCGGTCGGCGAGCTCTCCGGGTGGCGCCGGGTCCTCGTGGAGTTCAGCGAGGAGCCGACGGGCCGTCGTAGAGGAGAGCGCGGCCATCAGGTCGTCGGCCTCCTCGCTGTCGAGGCCGACGACCCGTGGCTCGCCGTCGGGAGAGACGTCCGGGCTGGAGGGCAGGAGGCTCATTGTCGTTCGTTTTTAACCGCGGGGCTAAGAACTTTGTTCTGCGGCGTCTCGCCGAGCGGCCGCCCCGAAACGACTTTGCGGTGGCGCGGTAACCGGCGAGTATGTTCCCCCTGCAGCTGCCCGAGGTCGACCCCGTCCTCGTCGGCATCATCGCGATACTGCTGCTCATCGTCTTCGCCTTCTTCCTGCTCATCCGGCGGACGCTGCTCAGCTTTTCCGAAGGGATGCGCGAAGGCCGGAAGTAGCCGCAGTTACGCCGCCCGCTCGATTCGCCGAACCGCGGCGTCGATGTCACCGTCGACGTCGAGGTGCGTACAGAACCGCACGAGGTGCTCTCCGAACGGCACGCCCAACACGTCTTCGTCTTCACAACGTTCGAGGAACGCCTCGGCCGGGTCTTCGGTTTCGACCAACACGATGTTCGTCTCCGGCTCTCGCGTCGACAGTCCCCGAATCGCTCCCACTCCCTCGGCCAGTCGCCGGGCGTTTTCGTGGTCGTCGGCCAGTCGCTTTCGGTTCTCCAACGCGAGGAGTCCGGGTGCGGCGACCATCCCGGCCTGTCGCATCCCGCCGCCGAACAGTTTCCGAACCCGGTGGGCCGCCTCGATGAACGCCTCGCTGCCGGCGAGCATCGACCCGACGGGCGCGCCGAGTCCCTTCGAGAGACAGCACATCACCGAATCGACCTCGCGAGCGAGACGAGCGGCGTCGGTCCCCAGTGCCGCCGCAGCGTTGAACAGTCGCGCCCCGTCGAGATGCACCGACACACCGTGGTCGCCCGCCACCTCGCAGGCGGCGTCGATTCGCTCTGCCGAGATGGCCGTCCCGCCCTTGCTGTTGTGGGTGTTCTCCAAACACAGCAGGCCCGTCCCGGGGCGGTGGTCGTCTTCTTCGACGCACCCTTCCCGAACCGCATCGGGCGTGACGACGCCGCGGTCGCCGCCGTCTATCGTCCGCGCCTGCAGGTCGGCGTGCTGTGCGAGGCCGCCCAACTCCCACTTGTAGACGTGGCTCTCGCGTTCGACGAGTACCTCTTGGCCCGGTTCGGTGTGGACCTTCGCGGCGATTTGATTCCCCATCGTCCCCGAGGGAACGAACAGTGCGTCCTCCTTGCCGGCCAAATCGGCGAACGTCGATTCGAGGTCGTTTATCGTCGGGTCTTCGCCATACACGTCGTCGCCGACCGTGGCGTCGGCGGCGGCCTCCCGCATCGCAGGAGAGGGTTTCGTCACCGTGTCGCTGCGTAAATCTATCATACAGGATTACTGGTCGCTCCCGTCTTAGCGGTGGCGGGTCGACGGGTATCTCACGAGCACCGCCGGCCCGCGTCGTCGAGGGACCGTCGGACCGGCGGTTTTTAGCCGATGACGACTGACTCTCGGGTATGGACGTGAAGTCACGCCACCACCTCCGGTCGGACGAAATCAGCGAACTGGAGGCCGACCTCGCCGACCACCTCGGCGTCGACCTCGACGGCGACAGCTACGAACGCGTCGAGTTCACCGATGTCGACCGCGAGGTCGTCCTCGTCGACGGCGACCCGCTCGTCGCCTCCTTCGACGGCGATTTGTTTCTCACCGTCCGCGGCGCCAACGAGTATCCGCCACAGAACCACGTCGTCACCGTCGACTCGGGAGCCATCTCCTTCGTCTCCGACGGCGCGAACGTGATGCGTCCGGGCATCACCGAAGCGACCGACGACATCGAACCCGGCGACCTCGTCGTCATCGTCGAGGAGACTCACAGCAAGGCCCTCGCCATCGGTCGGGCGGAGGCCGACGGCGACGACATGGTCGGCGACAGCGGGAAAGTCGTCGAGTCGCTGCACCACGTCGGCGACGACCTCTACGAGTTCCACGTCTAAAGCGACAACTCGGCGGTCTTGAGGCCGTGTGCCGCGACGAACTTCTCCAGTTCCTCCTTCCGTTCGCCCATCTCGGTCGGGTCGTGGCTGTCGGTGCCGGGAACGAACTCGACGCCGTATTCTGCCAGTACGTCGAGAAAGTCGGGATTGGGATGGAACTCGCCGTAGTCGGCGAGGATGCGGCCGGCGTTGAGTTCGAGTTTCGTTCGGGAGTCGGCGGCCGCCTCCGCGACCGCCCGGTAGTGGTCTTCGGTCGCGTACCCACGGAGGGCGGGGTTGCGCTCCACTAAATCGACGTGGGCTGCGATGTCGAACAACTCCGATTCCAGCAGCGAAACGGCCTCCTCGTAGAACGTGTCGACCAACCGCGAGCGCTCATCGTCGGTCTTCTTTTCGAAGTACGGTTCGATGTGGACGTTCATCCCGTCGAGGTGGTGGACGCTGCCGATGGCGTAGGCGAAGTCGGCCTCGTCCAGAAACGTCGCAATCGTCTCCTCGTCCCGGGCGTCGTAGTCCATCTCGACGCCGTCGTACACGTCGACATCGAAGCGGTCGTCGACGGTCTCGATGGCGTCGCGTCGACGCTCGTAGGTCACGTCGAGGTTGAAGCCGAGGGCCTTCTTCGCCCGCTTCTGGGCCGGCCGCGAGGAGACGTTGCAGTGGTCGGCGAAGCCGATGGCGTCGAGGCCGGCGTCTTCGGCGGCGCTGCACATCGACCACATGAAGCGGCCGTCGGAGTACGTCGAGTGGGTGTGATAGTCGACCCGCACGACTCGACTGTCGTCGCGGGGTTCCTTTAACCCGCTGGCGTCCCTACGTGGAGTATGCGCGTCGTCTCACTGCTGCCCTCGGCGACCGAAATCGTCTACGCCCTCGGCGTCGAACCCGTCGGAACCTCCCACGAGTGCGATTACCCGCCGGAAGCGACCGGGGTGCCGTCCGTCGTCGAATCCCGAATCGACGCCTCCGCGTCCAGCGCCGACATCGACCAACAGGTCCAACAGGCCGACACCGACGGCGGCGTCTACGCCATCGACCGCGAGGCGCTGTCCGAAGCCGACCCCGACCTCGTCATCTCACAGGGCATCTGTGAGGTGTGTGCCGTCGACACCGTCGTCGTCGAGGAGGCCATCGACGAGTTGGGATTGGACTGTGAGTTGCTGACGACCGACCCCCACAGCCTCGGTGACATCTTCGAAGACATCGAGCGAATCGGTGCGGCGCTGGGTCGGGAGGAGCGCGCCGAGAGCCTCCTCGCCGACCTCCGTGGTCGCGTCGAGGCGGTCGAAGAGCGCGTCAGCGACACGGACGACCGACCGGAGGTGGCCATCCTCGATTGGCTCGACCCGGCGATGGTCGCCGGCCACTGGGTGCCCGAGTTGGTCGAGTTGGCCGGCGGCCGCTACGGACTCGCCGACCCCGGCGACGCCTCGACGCCGCGGGAGTGGGCCGAAATCCGCGAGTACGACCCCGACGTCCTCGTCGCGGCGCCGTGTGGGTTCGAACTGGAACAGACGTTCGAGAACCTCACGGACCTGACCGACCGGCCGAGGTTCGACGACCTCCGGGCGGTTGAGACCAACCGCGCCTACGCGATGGACGGCCACCACCTGATGAACCGACCCGGGCCGCGGGTCGTCGACACACTGGAGACGCTGGCGGCACTGCTGCATCCCGAGACGTTCGAAGTGCCCGAGGAGTGGGCGGCACGACCGCTCGCTCGGACGACGGTATGACACTGTCGTTGCCGTCGGAACTCAGAGGGGAGATACTCGCCCACGCCCGCGAGGGCGCCCCCGAGGAAGTCGTCGGCGTGTTGGCCGGCGACCACGGAACCGATACATCGACTGTTCAGCGGTGCTATCGGGCCGACAACGCCGCTCCGACGCCGCGGACGCGCTACGAAATCGCACCGACCCAGGAACTCGACCTTCTGGAACGCATCGACGCGGCGGGACTGGACGTGGTCGGCTTCTATCACTCCCACCCGCGGGGGCCGGCCGAACCGAGCGACACCGACGCCCGACTGGCGGCGTGGCCCGACCGCTCCTACGTCATCGTCTCGCTTTCTGGCGATGCAGAACTCGGCAGTTGGCGCTGGCGCGGCGAGCGATTCGAGCGCGAGGAGATACGCGCCCCCTGAGACCGCTCAGATGGCGCAGGTTTCGGTGTACTCCACGTCGTGTATCGACTCGATTCCCCCCTCACCGTCGCCACAGACCGGACAGTCGGGGCGTCGCTCGATTGTGATTTCCTCGAAGGTCATGTCACCGGCGTCGTAGAACAGCATCCGACCGTCGAGCGTCTCGCCGTAGCCGAGGACGAGTTTGACGGCTTCGGTCGCCTGAATGCAGCCGACCGTTCCGGGAAGCACGCCGAGGACGCCGGCCGTCGCACAGTCGGGGACGGTGCCCGCCGGTGGCGCCTCGGGGAACAGACACCGATAGCAGGGGCCGTCGTCGTTCGCTTCGAACGTCGTTATCTGCCCCTCGAAGCGGAGAATCGCTCCGTGGGCGAAGGGGACGCCTGCGAGCGTACACGCGTCGTTGACGAGATACCGCGTCGCGAAGTTATCCGAACCGTCGACGACCACGTCGTAGGCTTCGAGCAGGCCCTCGATGTTGTCGGCGGTGACGCGCGTTTCGTGTGTCTCGACGGTCACGTCGGGGTTCTGTCGTTCGACGAACTCGCGGGCGGAGTCGACTTTCGGCCGCCCCACGTCGGTGTCGCCGTGGATGACCTGTCGCTGGAGGTTCGACCGCTCGACCACGTCGTCGTCGGCGATGCCGAGCGTGCCGACGCCCGCGGCGGCGAGATACTGGATAATGGGTGAGCCGAGGCCGCCCGCCCCGATGCACAGCACGTTCGCATCGAGGAGTTTCTTCTGTCCCTCCGGCCCCACGCCGTCCATGATGATGTGTCGGGAGTAGCGGTCGAGTTGCTCGGCATCCAACGAGAGGTCTGTCATGCCTCGCCATAGCGGTCGGAAATATAAATCCCCGAGGGTGGCCGCACCACTCACGAGCGTCGATTCGACTCGAAAACCGGAGTTTCAGCGTTGTGGTGCGGTTCAGTACTCGGGTTCGTCTCGGCTCTGTCGGAGCATCAACACGACGAGCGCAATCGGCGAGAGGAACGCGAGAACGAGTGCGATGCCGTACAGCGCCAACACGTCGTTGTCGGGGAGGCCGCTGTTGTCGCCCCCGCTCTCGCCACCGTTTCCACCGTCGCTGCCGTCGCTTTCGCCGTCTCCGCCGTCGCTGCCGTCGCCGCTGCTGCCGCCACCGCTGTCGCCACCGTCGGCCATCCCCATCTCGCCTTCGGTGATGTCGGGCGTTCCCTCGCCGCTGCCGACGGCGACGGCGCCTTTCATGCCCTGTGTCTGGTGGGGTTCACAGACGTACGTCGAGATGCCGTCACTCTCGAAGGTGACCGAGTAGGTCGTACCGGTGGTGTCGGTGAGTTCGCTGCCGTATCGCTCGCCGGACTCCTTTTCGACGACGTTGTGGAACCCCTGATCCCACTCCCAGATAACCGTCGTCCCGGGGTCGACGTGAATCGCCGGCGGGTCGAAAACGAGGTCGCCGCCGGGGCCGACCGTGACTCGAACCTCGTCCTCGCCGGTCCGGTCGACGGTGCCTTCGAAGTTCGGTACGCCTTCGAACCAACCGCCGTAGTCGAACTCCTCCTGTGCGTATGCAGTCGTCGCCGAGGCCGACGCGGCGGCGGCCGCCGTCGCGCCAGCAGTAACGCGGACGAAGTCCCGTCGGCTCACGCCACCGGTGTCGTTCGTGGACATCCTTGTCGCCGCTTGTCGGGCGCGTTATATGAGGATTATCACTTCGAATTCCGCTGCGTGAATCACTCCGATTCGAAATCCAACGCGGCGGAGTTGATGCAGAACCGCTTACCGGTCGGTTCCGGCCCGTCGTCGAAGACGTGTCCGAGATGGCCTTCACAGCGGGCACAGACGACCTCGGTACGGACCATCCCGTGGCTGCGGTCTTCGCGTAACTCGACAGCGCTTTCCTCGGCGTCGTAGAAGGAGGGCCACCCCGAGTTCGAGTCGAACTTCGTCTCCGAGTCGAAGAGGACGGCGCCACAGCCGGCACAGCAGTAGTTGCCGTCGTCGTCCTTGCCGAGGTACTCGCCGGTGAACTTCGGTTCTGTGGCCTGCTCGCGGAGGATACGGTACTCCTCGTCGGTCAGCACCTCGCGCCACTCCTCGTCGGTCCGTGGTATGTCGTCGGCCATACCCCGCTTTGGGGAGCCAGCGGCTTCCGACTTCCGGCGGCGCGCTCGACGCCGCAAGGACAAAGAGGGCTCCGGCGGTGTCTCGAGGTATGCGAGACGAAGCGGTGATTCGGGAGCGAATCGCGGAACTGGAGGCCCAGTACGACGACTACGACCCGCCGTCCTCGGAGTTCGAGGACACCGCCGAGGTCGCCATCCTCCGGGCCATCGAGGAACTGGAATGGGTCTTAGAGGAGTACGACGAGACAGCCGGGTTCACCACCTCCTGACCGCGAGGGAAGGCTTAACGGACGACCCAGCGTACTGTTCGGTATGACTCTCCTACAGCGCGTGGTCGTCCCGGTTGCGACCGAAGACGACGCGGCCGAGACGTGTGCGGCGCTTTCGCCGTATCTCGACGAAATCGAACAGGTCGTCGCGGTCCACGTCATCGAGAAAGCGGGCGGCGGTATCGACAAGGCGCCACTGGAGAAACGCCAAGAAGACGCCGAAGCCATTCTTGATGTCGTCGAAGACGCCCTCGGCGACGACGTGCCCGTCGAGCGGGATACGGCGTACGGAACCGATGTCGTCGAGACGCTGTTGGCGGAGGCGAACGGTCACGACGCGACGGCTATCGCCTTCGTCGCTCGCGAGGGAAGTCGACTCGTTCGACTGCTGTCGGGCGATACGTCGGTCCGACTCGTCACCGAGGCGACGCTGCCGGTCGTCGCGCTACCGAACGAGTGAGGCAGTCGCCGTGAGGACCACCGACGAGCGGGCGACCGAACGCGAGAGACCGACCGTGATGGTCGCGCTGTCGAACCCCCGAACCGAATCGGCGCTGGTTTCGCTCGCGGCGGTGTGGGCGAAACACCACGACGGGCGGGTCCTCGCGATACATATCGTTCAGGTACCTGACCAGACGGCCCTGTCGGCCGCCGCGAAGAACCGCGAGCGAATCGACGCCGAGTCCGCCGAGCTGCTCGCGACCGCCAATGCCGACGCCGAAGCCGCCGGCGTCCCCATCGAGACGAAGACGGTACTCTCCCATCGCGGCCTCGCGGAGGTGTTCGACGCGGCACGAACGAACGACGCCGACGCCGAATTGCTGGTCGAGACGGGTGACGTGGAGGCGGCAATCGAAGCGGCCGCCGCAGACCACACCCTCGTCGTCGTCGGCGCGACTGAACGTGGGTTGCTCGCTCGCGTCGTCGGCGGGTCGCTCGCGCTGTCGGTGCTCGAAGACATCGAAACTCCGGTGGTACTCGCCGAACGACCGACTTCGCGGTCGCTTCGCGAACGGCTGTTTCGGCGCCGGTAGCGGTTGTCCCTGATAAACGACGGCTGAAAATTGGAGATACACTAAAGGCGGTTGCGTGGTACGGTCCGACACACCACGATGTCAGCCGACGAATACAAACTGATAGACGAACAGGTCGGGCTCTGGGGTGCGGTCGCACTCTTGGTCGGGACGGCGCTGGGTATGAGCATCTTCATCGTCCCGACGCAGATGGCCGCGGCGGCCGGCCCGAGTATCACCGTCGCGATTCTCGTCTCCATCGTCCCGATGGTGCTCGGGGTACTGTTGCTGTTACAACTCGGCGGGGCGATTCCCGTCGCCGGCGGTATCTACGTCTACGGCTCGCGGCTGGTCGGCCCCTTCTGGGGGATGCTCGGCGTCTCGGTACCGGTGCTCGCGGTGTGGTCGTACCTACTCTTTGCCGCCGTCGGCTTCTCGGATTACCTCAACGGCTTGCTGGACACCCTCGGTATGGGGTCGGTCCCGACCGTCGCGGCGGTGTGGGGACTGCTCGGCCTGTTTCTCGTATTGAACTACGTCGGCGTCCAAATCGTCACGAAGGTCCAAATCGCGTTCGTCATCGCACTCATCCTCGGGATGGTCGCCTTCGTCGTCAGCGGGATTCCACACGTCGACACCGCGAACTACACGCCTGTGTTCCCCTCCGGCGAGGGCCAACCGTTCGCCGACAGTTTCGCGCCGTTCCTGCTGGCCGTCGTCACGCTGTATATCCCCTTCCAGGGGTTCGGCATGATAATCGAAATCGGCGAGGAACTCGAAAATCCCGTCGAGAACATCCCGCGCGTCCTCGCCATCGGGATGGCCATCGTGACGGTGCTCTCGATAGCTATCGTGTTCACGCTCATCGGGGCGATTCCGCTGGAGAACATGACTGTCTCGGGTGAACTCGGCGGCGAACCCGTCGAAGGCGGCCTCGCCGCGGTCGCGACGGGCGTCCTTCCGACGCCGATACTGCTGGTCGTCGGCGTCTCGGCGCTCATCGCCGCCGCGACGACCGTCAACACGCTGTTTACCTCCTACTCCCGAACCGTGATGCGGGCGGCCCGCGACGAGGTCGTCCCCGACGTGTTCGCGTCGGTCCACGACGACTACAACACGCCACACCGCGCCATCCTTCTGTTCGGCATCCCGCCGTTGCTCGCGGCGCCGTTCGTCGGCCAACTCGACGCCATCACGCCGCCCGACGTACTCGACTGGCTCGTCGTCGTCGTGGTCACCGGCATCTTCATCGCCTTCGCCATCGGCGGCGTCGCGCTGTGGAACCTCCCGAAGGTGTTCCCCCAACGCTACGAGTACTCCATCTACAAGCTCCCGATGCCCGTCCTCCGAATCGTCGCCGTCGGCAACGTCGTCGTCTCGGTGGCGTTCACCGTCCTCGTCGTCTCCAGTGCGCCCTCGGCGTTCGCCGTCGTCCTCGCGTGGATGGCGCTGTCGGCCGCGCTGTACTTCTACCGCATCCGCGCCTACGACAAGAAGGGCGTCGACCTCAAAGAGCGGATGGCACTGTTGCACAAACACGAACAGGTCGGCGGGTCGGACGACTGAATCCCCGCCGACCACCAATTGAAGCATCTCGAACTCCTATCGGAAGCCATGACAGAGACCGCGACGCTCGCAGGGGGCTGTTTCTGGTGTATCGAGGCCGCGCTGAAGGAACTCGACGGGGTGGCGTCGGTCGTCTCCGGCTACGCCGGCGGCCACGTCGAGGACCCCACCTACGAGGCCGTCTGCCGGGAGGAGACCGGCCACGCCGAGGCCGTCCAAGTCGAGTTCGACCCCGAAACCATCTCTTATCGGGACCTCTTGGAGGTGTTCTTCACCATCCACGACCCGACACAACTCAACCGACAGGGTCCGGACATCGGCACGCAGTACCGGTCGGCGGTGTTCTACCACGACGACGAGCAACGCGACACCGTCGAGTCGGTCATCGAGGACCTCCAGCCGCTGTACGACGACGACATCGTCACGGAGGTCGAACCGCTGGATGAGTTCTATCGCGCCGAGGAGTACCACCAGGACTACTTCGAGAAGAACCCCAACGACACCTACTGCGTCGTCAACATCAACCCGAAACTGAAGAAGATACGGGAGAAACACGCGGCGCTGTTGGCCGATTGAAGACGGCGGCCGTCCCGCATCTCTTTGTACCCTGGGGGAGACATTCCGTCCATGTACGACCGGATTCTTCTCCCGACCGATGGCAGCGACGCGAGCAACCGCGCAGTCGAGGAAGCCATCGGACTCGCCGAAGCGACGGGCGCGGAACTGCACGTCCTGTTCGTCGTCGAAGACATCCCCTACGCCCCGGAGATGATGGACGACGAGGTCGAAGCACGGCTTCGGAAAATCGGTGAGGACGCCCTCGAAGAGATTCGCACCCGTGCCGACGAGGCCGGCGTCGAAGTCGTCACCGACCTCGAAGAGGGGGCGCCGCATACGGCTATCCTCGGGTACGCCGACGAGGCCGACATCGACGCCATCGTGATGGGCACACACGGTCGAAGCGGGCTGGACCGCTACCTGCTCGGGAGCGTCACCGAACGCATCGTCCGCACCGCGGACGTGCCGGTGTTGACCGTCCGGATGTCTTCGGAGGGGTAGCCGTTCAGCGCAGGCCGAAGGAACGAAGCGAGCCGTAGGCGGCCAGCGCCGACAGCGCCACGGCGCCGGTCGCGACGCCGAGGAAAAGCGGGTCGGTCCGCACGCCGTACACCGCCGCCTGCAGCGCGCCGAAGCCGGACATCGCCGACAGCCACAGCAACGCGAGCCCGCCCAACGCGCCGCGGACGGTGACCCAGCCGTCGCCCGGCCCCTCGCTCGGGGCGTCGGCGTCGATTTCGCCGTCGTCCGTCCCGGATTCCATACCACGACGAGGGGCGTCGCGCCGATAAGCCCTCTCCCTCGCGATACACAGAGTAAAGTCACTGGCCTCGGGGGAACGTCTATGAGCGTCGAGTTGACCCGCGACGGTGCCGTTGCGACCATCACGATATCGAACCCCGAACGAAAAAACGCAGTCGACGCCCCGGCGTCGAAGGAGATGGCCGAACACGTCCACGACGCCGCCTACGACGACTCGGTTCGCTGTGTCGTCGTCACCGGCGAGGGTGACGCCTTCTGTTCCGGCCTCGATTTGGCCGGCGACATGGGCGGTGGCAGTCCCGCCGCGGAACTCGAACACGGACTCAACGCCATCGCCAGCGGCCTGATTCGGATGGAGAAACCGACCGTCGCGAAGGTTCCCGGCCCCGCAGTCGGCGCCGGCGGGTCGCTGGCGGCGGCCTGTGACTTCGTCTACGCCGCCGAGGACGCCTTTTTCGAGTGGGGCTTTACGAACATCGGCCTCGCTCCCGACACGGGCGCCACATACGTCCTGCCGCGACTCGTCGGCGTCCGGAAGGCCCTGGAGTTGCTCATCACCGGCGACCGAATCGGCGCCGAGGAGGCCGTCGAGTTGGGCGTCGCAAACGACGCGGTGCCGGCCGAGGAACTCGACTCGTTTGTCGCCGAGCGCGTCGAGACGCTCGCCGGCCGGCCGACGATGGCCGTCGGCGCCGCGAAACGACTCGTTTACCGGAGCCACCAGCGCTCCTTAGAGGAGACGCTTCGGGAGGAGGCGCTGGCCCAGGAGACGATGATAGACAGCGACGACTTCGCAGAGGGCGTCGCGGCGTTCATGGCCGACCGCGACCCGGAGTTCGAGGGGCAGTAGCGCCCTCCTGCGGTTGCCTCTGGGGTGGTCCGTGTCGACTAATGACATAAACCACCCCGCATTCGAGGCAGTAGGACGATTCTGTAGTAGGTGTCATGTGTAGTCGACCATGACACAGATTCGCGACGACAGCCGAGAGATGCGCATCAGCGAGGACACCGTCGGTGGTGGCTACTTCCGACACGCCGTCTACAACCACTGGGACCCCTACGAGGACATCTCCCAGGAACTCATCGAACAGGACCGCGAGCGAGCGATGTCGATGGACGGCGACGAGGAGGAGTTCTTCGACGTGGCGCAGTACCTCGCGCTGTTCGGCGCGGGCGAGGAGGCGGTCACCGAGGACCTCGCGCCGCTGATGATTGCACTCGGAGACATCAACGACCAGATGTTCGTCTCCAGCCAGATTTACGAGGAGGCCAAACACACCCAGTTCTTCGACCGCTACTGGCGGGAGGTCATCTATCCGGTCGCCGAGGAGCGCGGCTGGGAGAAAATCGCCCCCACCGACCAGCGATTCTTCCCGGATGGCTACATCAAGCTGTTCGACCGCACCGAGGAAGCCATGCAAACGCTTCTGACCGACGACACCCCCGAAAACCGCGTGCGGGCGTACTGCCACTACCACCTCGTCGTCGAGAGCATTCTCGCCCAGACCGGCTACTACGGCCTCACGACCGCACTCGGCCCCGACGACGACGACCCGCTGACGCCGCCGGACCGCGAGACGCCGCACCTCGAAGGCCTCGTGAAGGGAATCAACTACATCCGGAGCGACGAGGGTCGACACGTCGGCTTCGGGATGCAGAAAGTCCAGAAACACCTCGCCGAGGACGGCGTCGACGAAGCGGTCGTCCAAGAGACGCTGATGGAGTTGATGCCGATGGTTGCCGAAACCGTCTCGGTCGGCGACAGCGTCATCGACCCGATGCCGCTCGTCAACTACGCTCGCGACAAACTCACCCGCCGCATCGACATCATCACCGACGCACAGGCCGAGATTCCGGACGTCGAGGAACTCGTCAAACTCGACGACGAACCTGCGGCCGCCGACTGATACGGGTCGCACCCGACGACGAACGAACCGCACGTTTCTTGTCCGTCTCACGCCTTCCATCTCCTAAATGGACGACACCGTGTTGCTCACCGGAGCCAAGGGCGCAGTCGGAACGGCCATCCGGGAAGGCATCGGCGACGACTACGACTGGCGCTACCTGTTTCACAACCCGCCGCCGTTCGACCCCGACCACCCGTATCTCGTCGGCGACGTGACCGACGAGGAACTGATGGCCGAGGCCTGCGAAGGCGTCTCCGCCGTGGTCCACCTCGCCGGTGACCCGCGACGCGACGCGCCGTGGGACTCCGTTCTCGACAACAACATCCACGGCACGAAGGTGCTGTACGACGCCGCAATCGACGCCGGCGTCGAGAAGTTCGTCTTCGCCTCCTCGAACCACGCCGTCGGCCACTTCGAGACCGACCGGAAACCCGACCTCTACCGGACCGACGACGAGTTCCGCCTCGACGGGACGGAACTGCCCCGTCCCGGGAACTTCTACGGCATCTCGAAGGCCACCGGCGAGACAATCGGTCGCTACTACCACGACGAACACGGCATCTCGGTGTGTAACATCCGCATCGGCAACCTCACCCGGAACCACCCGCCGAAGGAGTACGAACGCGGGCAGGCGATGTGGCTCTCCTATCGGGACTGTGCCCACATCCACGACTGTGCCTTGCAGGCCGACTACGACTACGAAATCGTCTACGGTATCTCCGACAACGACCGGAAGTACTACTCGCTGGAGCGCGCCAAGGAGGTCCTCGGCTACGAACCGCGGGACAACTCCGCGGAGTTCACCTTCGAGGGTGAACCGAAAAACGATACCGACAACTGACCGTCGCTACCCCTCACGTTCCGCCGGCTCGTCCGTCGACTCGATTTTCCGCAACCGTTCGACGCCGTCTATCTCCTCGATGCCCGCGACGACCGGGTCGGGGACGAGGTGGGCCCACTCCTCGCCGGCCAGTATTCGCCGTCGAATCTCCGATCCACAGAACTCCTCGCGGTTGTGCAGTGGCGTCCCCCGGACTTCGTAGCCGTCCTCCTCGAAGAGCCGTTCGACGAAGGGATTGTTCGTGTAGGCCACCTCGAAACGGGGACACAGCGTTTCGATGTGTTTCACCCAGACGGCGTTTCGCTCCACGTCGGCGATGGGGATGAGGTAGGTCTTGGCGTCGACCTCGTCGAGGACGTTCTGGACCATCTGGACGCGCTCGCCGGACGTGAAGGGGTTGCGCTTCGTGTGTGACTGGCCGGCGCTGCCGATGCCGACGACGACCTCCTCGACCTCGTCGGCGATGCCTTCGACCAACCGACGGTGCCCCTCGTGAAACGGCTGGAACCGTCCGATGACTAACCCTCGCATGGCTACGCTCTCGGTGGCCGAACGGTTAGATTCCGGGGTAACTCACTCGAAGAGCCCGTCCACGTCGGCCTCCCGGGCCTGCCGCCGTTCGACGTGCTGGACGAGCCGTTTTCGGGCCGTCGGCGACCCACCGCGTAAGTAATCCAGCGTCAGCGTCACGAACGGACTCGTCTCGTTGCCCTCGGCGATATCGGCTTCGGCGTAGCCGACTCCCTGCTCGACGAGTTCGTCACCGCGGGTTTCCGCGAGCGCCTCGGCAGCGATGCCGGCGGCGGGGAACTGCAAATCGGCCGTCGTGACGGCCTCGTCATCGATGTGGATTCGGGGTGGTCGCTCCCGCTCGCCCAGTTCGGGGTCGGCGGCGAGTTCGCGAAGCCACGCTCGAAGGTCGTCGTGGCCACAGCCCTCCAGATACTCGATGGCGCTTTCGGCCAACCCGACCGCTCCCGACCAGTTGCCGGTTCGGGCCTTGTGCGTCGCCGCCGTCGCCTGTACGAGCCCCTGCAGACAGTCGTCGCGCTCGCCGGCGGGTGCCTCCAGCCACCGGTGTTCCCACGGCTCGTGAGCGGCGAGGTAGTGGCCGGCGTTGAACAACGCCGCGCCGGCACGGAGGTGGTCCATACGCCGAGTTGGGGACGGGTCGGCAAAACTCCAGCGCGAGCAGTCGCTCGCGGTGTAGCGTCGAGAGAAACGTCCGGACGGAGTTCCACGCGAGCGAAGCGAGCGTGGAGCACGTCCGGGCGGGAAGCCCGGACGGCGATTTGAACAGGTGACAGACGGTCCTGCTCACCTCGCTTCGCTCGGTTGCGCGGGTTGCGACTGTCGTGTTCAAATCTCCGCGTAGAGTTTCGTCGACGCTGCTGCTCGCTACGCTCGCGGTGTAGCGTCGAGAGAAACGTCCGGACGGCGATTTGAACGCCGGTCCCTGGCTCCGCAAGCCAAGAGGATAGTCCACTACCCTACCCGGACTCATCTGTTCTTACCCCGGTTCGACGTATAGGGGTTACGATTCGACAGCCACGTACTATCCGACGACCAGTCGGTTCTCCGTCATCTACCCGTATATTTATTACAACAGAATTATAAGTAGGAATATAATGTCGGCCGGCGACGCAGTGGGGAACTCCTCGGGGGAGGATGTCGGGATGGACCTCGACGGGGTGTCGAACCTCTTGGTGCTCGCACCGACGATGAGCAGCGCTGCTCGCCGGTCGTACTACGAGGGACTGTTGCCGGAGCGGCCCTCGACGCTGGACGTGTTGGCCGTCGAGTATCGGCGCTCGCCGGACCAGTGGCTCGACGAGTGGCAGCAGTACGTCGGCGACCGTCCCCGGCAGTGTACCATCGTCAGCACCGACGAGACGACGCGCTCGGCGGCCGCGGCGAGCGGCGGTCCGGTCACCTACGGTCCGAACACCGCCGCCTGCGTCGAGAATCCGAGCGACTTGACGGGATTGGGTATCACGGTCAGCGAGTATCTCTCGGAGCACGGCGGGTCGAACACGGTCGTGACGTTCGACTCGCTGACCGCACTGTTGCAGTACGTCGAACTCCAGCGGGCGTTCCGGTTCCTCCACGTCCTGACGAACCGCGTAAAGACGGCCGAATCCGTCGCACACTTCCATATGGACCCCGCGGCCCACGACGCCCGCGAGGTGGCGACGCTGTCGTCGCTGTTCGACGCCGTCGCGGAGTTCGAGGACGGCGAGTGGTCGCTCCGACGCCGGTAGCGACCGACCGAGGGTTTTTGACCGAAGCCGCGGCCAGCGACGCTATGTCGAAACGACGCCGTAGCGGCCGGTCGCACCGACAACGACAACGCTTTTCGGGTGGCCGTACTTGCCCTCCATAGCAATGGGCGCCATCGACGATATTTATGCGGAACTCGACGCGGACGTCGAGAAAGAGGAGTTCCGCGAGGCCGTCGAACAGAAGGTCGAACAGATGGGGGGATTGGCGGACGAGGAGACCGCCGCGATGCTCATCGCCCACGACCTCGACGGCGGCGAAGTCGAAACTATCGCGGACATCGAACCCGGGATGGACGAGGCGAAGTTCCTCGCGAAAGTGACGAGCGTCGGCGACCTTCGGACGTTCGAACGCGACGGCGAGGACGAAGACGGCACGGTGCTCAACATCGACGTGGCCGACGAGTCGGGGTCGGTCCGCGTGGCGCTGTGGGGCGACGACGCCGTCGCGGGTGACGAGGAACTCGAAGTCGGGCAGGTGTTGCGCGTGAAGGGCCGTCCGAAAGATGGCTACAACGGCCTCGAAGTGAGCGCCGACAGAGTCGAGGGCGAACCCGACGCGGATGTCGACGTGGAGGTCGGCGGCGAGGTGACCGCCGACTCGCTGACCATCGGCCAATCGGACGTGAACCTCCGGGGAGTCGTCCTCGACACCGACTCGATTCGGACCTTCGACCGCGACGACGGTTCGGAGGGCCGGGTGTCGAACCTGACGCTGGGCGACGAGACGGGTCGGGTCCGGGTGACGCTGTGGGACGAACGGGCCGACCGCGCCGAGGAACTCGACGCTGGCCAGAGCGTCGAGGTCGTCGACGGCTACGTCCGCGAACGCGACGGGGCGCTGGAACTGCACGTCGGCTCTCGTGGTGCCGTCGACGAACTCGAAGAGACTGTCGAGTTCGTCCCCGAAGCGACCGATATCGACGCCCTCGAACTCGACGAGACGGCCGACATCGCGGGCGTCGTTCGTTCGGCGGACCCGAAGCGGACCTTCGACCGCGACGACGGCTCCGAGGGACAGGTCCGCAACATCCGCCTGCAGGACAAGACCGGCGACATCCGCGTGGCGCTGTGGGGCGACAAAGCCGACCTCGACCTCGGACCCGGCGACGAAGTGTTCTGTGCGGAGGTGGAGATACAGGAGGGCTGGCAGGACGACCTCGAAGCCTCCGCCGGGTGGCGCTCGACGGTGACTGTCATCGACGGTGCGGAACCGGACCGCGGCGGTGATTCCGCCGGCCTCGACGAGTTCGCCAACGGCTCGAAGCCCACCTCGGGCGGGGAATCCGAGGAGACGGATGCCGACGACGGCGAGGAAAGCGACGATAGCGACGAGGAGACGTTCACCGGAACCGTCGTCCAGCCGGGTGACCCGGTCATCCTCGACAGCGGCGAGGAGACGTTACACGTCGAGACCGACGCCGACGTACACCTCGGCCAGGAAGTGACGGTTCGGGGTCGACGCGACGGCGAACGGTTCGTTGCCGACGACGTGTTCTAGGGTCGCGCCGCCTGCGTTACAGTTAAGGCCGACTCGGCCCGCGTGTGGGGTATGAGCGTCGAGCTACCGTTCGCTCCGGTCGATACCGTCATTCGCCGGAACGCGGGGAACCTGCGGGTCAGCGCCGAAGCCGCCGAGGAGCTCGCGCGTCGGGTTCAGACCCGTGGCGCCGAGTTGGCGGTCGAGGCTGCCGAACAGGCAACGGAGGACGGTCGAAAGACGCTGATGGCCGAGGACTTCGATGCCCCGGTCGTCGACAAAGACACCTTGGAGTTGCCGGTCGCGCCCATCGACCGAATCGCCCGACTCGACATCGACGACCGGTATCGGGTGTCGATGGACGCACGAATAGCACTCGCCGGCGTCCTCGAATCGTATGCCGACACCGTCGCCGCCGCGGCCGCCATCCTCGCGCGCCATGCTGACCGTCGAACCATCAAGGCCGAGGATGTCGAGACCTACTACGAACTCCAGCCCTACTTCGAATGAGGTTCGGCTACCGCGAGCGCTGCCTCGACCACGACACCGGTTCACGCCACCCAGAGACCGCCGACCGGCTTCGAGCCATCCGTCGCGGACTGAAGCGACGCCACGGTGTGGAGTACGAAGATGGCAGTTTCGCGGAGCGAGCGGCGCTGGAAGCCGTCCACGACCCCGACTACGTTGCGGAAGTCGAGGAGTTCTGTGCTGACGGGGGCGGAACGTGGGACGCCGACACCGTCGCCGTCGAAGCGACGTGGGATGCCGCCCGGGCGTCCGCGGGACTGGCCTGTTGGGCGGCCGAAGAGGCGCTGGACGGCGCCGACGGCCGACAGACTCCCTTCTCCATCGGTCGACCGCCGGGCCACCATGCCGAAACCGACGAGGCGATGGGGTTCTGTTTCTTCAACAACGCCGCCATCGCGGCCAACCGAGCGCTGAAGCGCGACGGCGTCGACCGCGTCGCCATCTTCGATTGGGACGTCCACCACGGCAACGGCACGCAGGACATCTGCTACGACGACCCGAACGTGTTCTACGCCTCGTTTCACGAACGCGGGCTGTTCCCGGGGACGGGCGACATCCTGGAGACGGGCGGCCCGAACGCCCGGAAGACGGTTCTCAACGCGCCGCTTCCCGGCGGTTGTGGCGACGTGGAGTACACCACCGCAGTCGACGACCTGCTCGCGCCCGCGCTCGACCGGTTCGACCCGGACCTGTTTCTCATCAGCGCGGGGTTCGACGCCCACCAACACGACCCCATCTCGCGGATGCGCGTCTCGACGGAGGGGTACGGCGTCCTCACCGACCGCATGCGGAGCATCGCAGAGGACAGCGACGCCGCGTTGGCGTTCATCCTCGAAGGCGGTTACGGTCTCGATGCGCTGTCCGACTCGGTGGGCATGGTCCACGAGACGTTCGATGGTCGCCAACCCGTCGAACCCGAGGGAGAAATCCTCTCGAAGGCCAAGCGAGTGCTCAACGACGTTCGTGACGCACACGACCTGTAGCCGGCGTCAGGGCCGCGGGTCGAAGTACGACGCCAACTCGGTGCCGAACTCCTCGGCCAGTTCCCCGATGTCACGGCCGGCAAGCAGGTCGTAGTCGTCTTCGAGTGCCGACTCGACGTGCGGCCCCAACGACACCTCGAACAGTTTCGATTCGACGAGTTCGGCGGGCGTTCGAGCCTCTCGAGGCCGTTCGACGACGTACCGTCCGTCCTCGTCGATGAACGGGCCGGCCACGCTCTCGTCGTCGTCGTAGGCGTCGTAGAACCCCTCGGCGTGAGAGCGGACGCCGACCGGTGGGCCGTCGTGGCGCTCGACGGCCGGCAACCTGGCGACGCCGCATTCGACGAACAGCACCGCCGTCTCGTCAGCGAACCGGGCGCTCCGAAGCGGTGCAAAGCCCGCGCGTTCGAGGGCGCCCTCGATGCCCGACAGCGACTTGTCGAGTTGGGGGTACAGTTGGTCCTCGACGATATCCGGGGTCTCGAAGCGGACGGCGACGGGTGCTGTCCCCCGGTCGGCGACGTGGTCTCGGATGTCGTTCGCTGAGAGGGGGTCGGGGTCTCGTGGGTCGAACAGTTCGATTCGAGGGTCGGCGAGCATCTCGCGGGCGTAGTGAATCAGTCGGCCGACGTTGCGTGGCGAGCAGACGGCGGCGACGTTGCGTTCGGGGTCGGTCGGGTCGATGACGACCAGCGGGTCGTCGAAGGATTTCGCCCCGTGGTCCTCGGGGTCGAGGTGAATCGGGGGGTTCCAGTCGGCGGCCGCTTCGAGTAGTTCGCGAAAGCCGCCGTACTCGACGACGAGCAGTTCGGTCAGAAACCCCGAAAACCCCTTCGTCCGGAGGTCGCTGCCGTAGGCGCCGACCGCACCGAGAAACGCCTTCGCCAGTCGAACGTCGTCGGCCAGCGAATCGATTCGCCCCTCCAGATACGCGGTGTGGAACGGCGTCCGGTCGACGGCCGAGCGGATGTTCGCGGCGTCATCGACGGCGTAGCAGGGCACACAGTCCACGTCGAAGCCGCGGTACTCGCCTTTGACGTAGGGGTGTTCGGCGAACTCCTCGTGGCCCTCCGGAACGACTTCGTGGCCGACCGCCAGCCCGTAGCGTTCGAGGTCCTCACGAGCGAGGTCCGGCGAAAACCGGACGAAGAGGTCGATGTCTCGGTCGCCGGCGAGCCACGTTCCGCGGGCGGTCGAACCGACCAGCCGCGTGTCCGTCTCGACGGGGAGGTCCTCGATGGCGGCCTCGGCACGAGCGGTGAGGTCGGCGACGACCCTCTCCAGGGCCTCGCGCTCCTCCGGTTGAGGGACGACCCGGTCGCGGACCTCCGAGACGACCGACTCGAATGTCATACTCGCGGTTGCGCCGTCGGCTGGTAAAGCGTGTCGATGCCGGGGCGAAGCGAAAGCCCTATTTGTCGTATCCGGGTATGAACGACTGCAACGTGCCGCCGTAGCTCAGTTGGTAGAGCACCTGGTTGTTACCCAGGTTGTCCCAGGTTCGAGACCTGGCGGCGGCGTGGTTCTCCGGTCGCTACACGGGTACCGATCGGTGTTCCAGTCGTCGTTTCCATTCTTACCACGCCTCCCGCAACACCGCTTCGAGTTCCTCGATGGTCGGATTCAGCCCGTCGGGACAGTACGGCATCAGCCCGTCGGTGTGAACGTCTTCGGCGATGTCGGTGAGATCGGATTCGTCCATGTCGTCGATTTCCCGCAGACTGCTCGGCAGTCCGAGGGCGTCGCGTATCGCTTCGACTTCTTCGACGACGGCCTCGGCGGTCGCTTCAGGCGTCCCACCGTCGACGCCGAGCCCTTCCGCTAGCAGGTCCCGTCTCCCGTCGACCTCCGCGAACAGATACCGGAGGGCATGTGGTGCGATGATGCCGTGGGCACCGCCCTGCTGGATGTCGTAGCCGCGGGCGAGGCCGTGTCCGAAGGCGTGAATCAACGACAGCGTCAGCCCGTCCGGACGCGAACAGCCGTACTGGGCCAACACCGTCCCCACGACGGCGTCGTGTAGCGTCTCGTCGTCGCGGTCGCCCGCCCCGAGTGCGGGCAGTCCACGCGAGAGCAATCGCAAGGCTCGAACCGCGGTGCCGTCCGTTATCGGCGTTGCGGTGTTGGCGTACACCGTCTCGACGGCCTTGTCGAAGCCGTTCATCGCCGAGGCACACAGCACGCCGTCGGGCGTCGTCCGGAACAACTCCGGGTCGTAACACAGCACCGCGGGCATCAACCGCTCGTCGTAGACGCCGCCGCGAATCAACTCCCCGCCGTCGCGGGTAGTGACGCTGCCTACCATCGAGAGGTCCGCACCCGCAAGCGTCGTCGGCACCGCAACGACCGGCCGGAGGTCGCCCTCCGGCGCCGGAATCGACCCACTCGACTCGAAGGTCTCTCGGAGTTCCTCGCGGGAAGCCTCGGCATCGGCGACGACGGCGATGATTTTGGCGACGTCGAGGCTGCTGCCGCCACCGACTGCTACGAGGGCGTCGGCATCGAATTCGGCGACGCGGTCGGCGCCAGCGAAGGCCGTCCCCAGCCGCTTTTCCGGCGTCGTCTCCGCGAACTCGCCCGCGAGCCGGTCGCCGAGGCCCTCCCGAACCGGGTCCATGACTTCCGGTGTCGTTCCGACGGTCGTCCCCGTGACGACGAGGGCCCGGTCGGCGCCCACCGCGTCGAGTTCCTCGCCGAGGTGGCGCACGCAGTTCTCGCCGTAGCGGATGGTCCCTGGGTCGTACTCGAATCTGAACATACCGGTGTATCGAGCGGCGGGCGTTTGGGTGTTGGTGTGCAGACGGCGACGGTCGCCTCACTCGGTGTCCCGTTTTGCACACCCTCATTTCGGGTCGAAAACGATTCGCTTGGGCGTGACAGGGGTTGTTCGGTCAGTGTACACCCATGTTCGTTTCCGAAAGTGTGGGTTCTGTGAGACTGTGTGGATGGCCGAAACCGAGTCTCCTGTTCCAATGGCTCTCACTCCATTCCCGAGGCGACCGCTGACACGGGCCGTCGTGGCGGTTCTCCAATCCGATGCGAGACATTGGGAGACGACTTCCGTTCCGCCTCGAACTCTGAAGTGCCGGCACACCCCATCGTTGGTGGGGTGTGCTCAGTCATTTGGGATTTCGAGAATGCTGTGTGTCGAGTCAGCATTCCTTGTGGTCGTTGTACGCTGGCTGTTCCGGACCCCATCGCGCTCACTCGGACGGTTTCGAATACACAGCCTCCGAAGACGGTCTCCTTTCGGCCAATCAGATGCCTGTGACTCAACGAGGCAACGCCAGAGACGTGTGTTCATTAGCAATTGGCCGAAACACGAGGGTGTTCTGCCGGCATACGTCTGTGGGTTTTATCGGGCACCCTGATGGGTGCGATGCCTCGACGACTCCCGTCGCACGCGAGCATTGATTGGGAAACACGCAGCGAACGCGTGGTGAGTCACGATGGGTGAGTTCCACGGGAATCAACACACTGACTCGGAGTATAATGAATACGAGTACGAGGATTTGGTGGCGGGCGTTCGGCGACTAGCGACGGAGCTTGATGCCGCTCCAACGACGCGGGATGCAGAAGACGATGACAGGCTTCCAAGTATACGAACGATGTACAGTCTGATAGAGGACGATTGGTCGGCGGTGCTGGAGGATGCTGGTGTCGAATCGGCCAACTCCCAAATTGGTGCGTACGACTCAAGCGACCACGAAGACATGGTTGCAGACCTCCGGCGAGTAAACGACCGTACGGTCGGTGAGAACCTCACGATGCGTGAGTACGATGACTACGGAGAATTCGCCACCAGTACGGTCAAAAAACATCTCGGGTCGTGGGCGGCGGCCTGTGAGGCTGCGGATATCGACTGTGGAACACGGCACGGAAAACACTGTACCGGGCCGAACGGCAACCAACTTGATAGCCGCCATGAACTCGGAATCGCGCGTTATCTCGATAGTCTTGATATCGACTACGAAACCCATGTCAGACTCGGTGTCACACTCTGGACGTGTGATTTCTACCTCCCGAGTTGTGACCTGTGGATAGAAGTTGACGGGTATCCTTCCGGAGAACGACCCAACCGACGCTCGTTCACACAGAAGCTCGGGTACTACGCCTTCCGACAGATGGATTTCGCCGTCGTCAAAACGCCGCCGGAACTCGCAGTAGAACTACGGGAGAGGAACCTGCTGTAATCCGGTCTCTCCCGGCAAACTAAAGAGGCCGTGCGAAATAAGTCCGGTAGGGCCCTTAGCTTAGACTGGTCTCAAAGCGGTCCGCTCATAACGGATTGAGCGCCGGTTCAAATCCGGCAGGGCCCATCCAGATTTTGCACGATTCGTAGCCAAAGGAATCGTGCGTATTAGCGTCCCTAAGATGGACTCCTCCCTTTCCATTCGATATTTGGGATATGATTTCGTTCGGAGTTCAACCAACGGTTAGACGCGGGTCGCCGCTGTCGTGCGTTCGCGAATAGTCGATACGAAGAGCCAGCAGCACGATGTCGAGTGGTTCGGCCGAGGTCCCGCAGGAGAAGTACGCGGCCGGTGGGCGTGAATTGCGGTTATCGATTCCCTTTGGGTCTGAAATATTTGATGTGGATACGACCGTCGATATGCTAGATACTCGATTCTCGCAGCCGCGGGTTTCGTCACCGCGAGCCGAACACTTCCAGGGCGTCTTTCTCTAAGCCGGATTTCGAGAACAGCGAGATGACATCTCCGGTTTGGATTTCGGTCTCGCCTTTCGGCGTAAGCATATCGCCGTCTCGTTCGATTCCGACGACCAACATCTCATCAGCGAGTAGCCCCTCATTGACTGCCTGCTCGATTGTCAGCCCTGCAACTTCTGCGCCCTCCGAGACCGTGAATTCGACGACCTCTGCGCCCCCTGCGAGACTCATGAAATCGGTCAGTGACGGACCGAGGGGGATGTCGTCCGGGCCGAATGGGTTGTACGGTTGGTGATACTCCTCTTCGATGACGCTCTCGTCTTCGATTTCTAAGCCGATATCCGATAACTCGCTCGCGATACGGCTGATGTCGCTGGTATTCGACCCGACTGCCGTGACTGTGAGGTTCGTTTTCCCCGTCATCAGTTCTCGGACCGACACGACACCGGAGACATCGAGGGCGGCTTGAGCGAGTCGGTCTCTGTCCGGAATCGGGGCCGTACAACTGAAGTGATAGGTGACGTGCCCCTCGATGGATTTGTAGTTGATGTCCGCGAGATACCCTCGCAGAATCCCCTCCGCTTCGAGCTGACGGATTCGATTTCGAATCGTTGCTGGCGTCACCTCCATCTCGTCGGCGATATCCGCGGCTGACGTGTTCCGGGCGTCACGCGCCAGGTGATAGAGGATTCGCTTATCGATCTCATCGGCCCGGTATTCCATACCGGAAATAGGGTTAGAACGCATAATTAATTCCCGATATACGCGTGGGCGAACCGCCGTTGTGGCACCCTTGATATATCATTACTCCACTAGGTATTCCGAATACTAAAAAATACTGTGCTTGTATTTCGCATCTCAAAAATTGAATACCAATATTTATGCCGTCTCGATAATCTAGGGGAGATAGCCCGCATTGACCACGACGAGATCGTCGGTCATCGTGGGTCCCGACCGGTGTAGACGCCAAACAACCCGACCAACCCATGACGCCATCCAACACTGACCCTCCCGACGACATCCCTGCTGACGTTGCTGAGACCCTCGAAGGGTTTAGCGACCACGAACTTCGGGAGGTCATTCATTACGCACAGCAACTCCTCGGAGACCATCCACCGCTGACGGATGCAATCGAGTCACGAACGGGCGAAGAGATCGTTCGTGTGGAAGACCACGACGAGTATGTCATCGTCGTCGTCAAGCGCCCCGATGAGACGGGCGAAGCTCGTGGCCCGTTCGCATATCGGGTCGATTGGGTACCGGACATTGAGGGTGGAGAAGGCAAGTATCGGTGGCATTACCTCGGGAAAGTTCACGGCGACTCCGGAGGCGACTGAGATGGTCGAGCAGTTCTTCCAGCGAGTCGTCATCCCCGTTGCTAACCGCGATGACGCGGCGGCGATGACTGCTGCACTCCTGCCACATGTTGAGAATACGGATTCGACTGTAATCGCAGTCCATCTCATCGAAAAAGCCGGCGGGGCCCCTGACAAAGCGTCCGTCGCCCAACTGGAGGAGCGCGCAGAGGACATCTTCAGCATCGTTACCGATGGGTTCGCGGATACCGGTGTATCCCTCTCAACGCGACTCCTCTATGGAACCGACATCGCGGCGTCCATCATCGACGCCGCTCACGAGAGCGACGCCAGTGCAATCGTGTTCACGCCCCGCGGCGGGAGCCGCTGGCGCAAACTACTGACCGGAGATGTAAGCCACAAACTCGTCGAAAACAGTGATATCCCGATTCTGGTTCTCCCGGACGAAGAGGTGAACGAGGCGTGAGAAAGACTGGACATCGACCGTGTGAACAGCCTACGAACGGATAATCTACACTACACATGTACATCATCATTGTTGGAGCCGGTGATATCGGAACACCACTCATCGACATTGCCACTCGTGCCGGAAACGAAGTCGTGGTTATCGAGAGGGATTCACAGAAAGCCGACGCGGTCGCCAGCGAGTATGACTGCTTGGTGCTTAACGCCGATGCCACCACGAAAGAAACGCTCGCCGATGCAGGTGCTGGGCGTGCTGATGCGATAATCTCGACGACCGATCAGGACGCCACGAACGTCATGGTCTGTCTGCTCGCAAAAGAGTTCGATATTCCGGGAATCATGTCCGTCGTCCACAATCCCGAGCATATGAATCTCTTCCGGCAGATAGAGGTAAATACGATTGAAAACCCCCAGCAACTCATCGCTGGATACCTCTACCGGGCGGTCGCAAGGCCAGCCATCGTCGATTACATGCGAATCGGTGAGGATGCAGAAGTCTTCGAGATTACCGTCACGGAAGACGCTCCAATCGCTGGAAAGACACTCACCGAAGTGGGCGAGGAGAACCTCCTATCGGAGGATGTCCTCATCGTTGCAATCGAACGCGAAAGCGAAGACAAGCCGCTGACTCCCCGAGGGAAGACCCGAATCAACGCGAACGATTTGTTGACCGTCTATTCAGCGACCGGAGCGGACCCAGAACTCACCGACATCTTCGGCCATTACGAAGACCGAGCAGTGTGAGTGCTCAAAATGAAGATTTACAAATATGTCTAATACATCAATAGGCCGTCCCGGATTTCTGAGCACCTCGAAGACAGTCGTTAGAGACGTTGGCGCGCTTCAAGTCCTCATCGGCGGATTGATGGCGATACCGCTACTCGTCTCCCTGCTCTATCAAGAGTGGTACAGCGCACTCGCGTTCCTAATTGCTGCAGGGGTTACCGCGCTTGCTGGTGGAGCGGCGTACAAACTCTGTGAAGATGCGCCCGAACCGAAACGCCATCATGCGATGATCGTCGCGGCACTCGGGTGGTTCGTCACGGCGGCCTTCGGTGCTCTCCCGTTCATCATCGCGGCCTACATCACACCACACGCGGTACTGGAATCGTTCGTTCCAGCAGGGGCGAGCTATCAATCGAGTCTGCTCAACTTTCAGAACCCGCTACACGCCTTCTTCGAGAGCATGAGCGGGTATACGACCACCGGCCTCACCATGAGTGTCCACGAGCCATCGGTGGGCCATGGGTTCCTCTGGTATCGCTCACAGATGCAGTGGGTCGGCGGCGCAGGGATGATCGTCCTCTCGTTGGCGATTCTCCGACAGCCACACGGAACGGCCGGCATCTCGCTGTACCAGTCCGAAGCACGAAACGAGAAATTGCGGCCCAGTATCGTGGGCACGGCACGGGCAATTTGGAAGATCTACGTCGGTATCACTGCTCTGGTCGCCGTCTACCTCGCGGTGGCGACGTTCCTCGTCGCGCCAGGCTACGGCATCGAGAATACGATCTTCGATGCAATCAACCACGCCATGACCGGCCAGTCTACCGGCGGTTTCAGCACTCTCGACGATTCTATCGCCGGCTACGACTCGTATGCGATGGAGCTCGTCCACATCCCGGCGATGATTACTGGTGCAATCGCGATTCCGGTCTACTACGGGGTCCTTTCCGAGCGGGATTTCCGGGAGTTCACGCGTGACCCACAGGTCAGAGTGTTGTTCGGGCTGTTCGTCGTCGGTGTAATCGGCCTGTCGGCGTTTCTCGCCCGGTGGGTAGGCGTTCCGTATCACGGTGATCCGATAGGGTACGTCGGACGGGTAGCGACGAGTCAGGCGTTCCGTGACGGGCTCTTCCAGTACATTAGCGCGCAGACGACCACTGGATGGCAGACCTCTTCGATCGGTGACTGGAACAACGGCGCGGTCATGGTCATCGTTCTCGGTGCGATGTTACTCGGTGGCTCCGCCGGGGCGACCGTCGGGGGAATCAAAATCTTGCGTGGCTACATCATCGCTCGTGGGATTAGTTGGGAGGTCTCTCGAGTGTTCCTTCCGGGACACGCTATCGACGACCTCCGAATCGGTCAGCAGACGTTCAAGGCCGACGAGGCAAACGACGAAATTCGCGCGGCGACGACCTTCGCATTCGTATATCTCATATTGTTAGCTCTGTCGCTGTTCGTCCTGTTGGCGGTACTACCCTCGGATTTCACCCTCGCGGATGCAATCTTCGAAGTCGCGACTGCACAGGGTACTGTCGGTCTCTCCTCGGGGATTACCGGCCCGAGTATGCCGGTCGTTGCGGAAGTACTGTTCATCGTTCAGATGTGGATGGGGCGACTCGAAATTATCCCTGTCCTCGTCCTGATTAACAGTCTCCTCAGGAGGTGACCCGTATGTATCATCACAGTAGACCCAACACAACCGTACTCAATGTCCCCGGTCCGCCCGACTGTACCACTGTCAGTCGATTGTATCGCTAGCTGACTTTCACCGTTCCGATTCAACAACCAATGTACGTAATCATCATCGGCGCAGGCCGTACCGGGAGCACAGTCATCGACCTCGCAACCAAGGACGACCATGAGGTGGTCGTCATCGAACGCGACACGGAACTTGCCGAAGAGGTGAGTGCCACCTACGACTGTCTGGTCATCAACGCGGATGCAGCATCGAAGGACATCCTCCTCGAAGCCGGCATCGAGGAGGCGGATGCCCTCATCTCGACAACGGAGAGCGATTCGGTGAACCTCATGATAACCATGTTCGGGAAGCAATACGGGGTCGAGACGCTCGTCAGTTCGATAAACGACCCCGCACACATGGAACTCTTCGAGGACCTCGGCGTGAATCTCGTCGAGAGTCCCCACCGACTCAACGGCCAATACCTCTATCGTGCCGTCCAACACCCTGCGATTCAGGATTTCATGCCGGTTGCAGGTGAAGCCGAGATCTTCGAAGCCACGGTCGATGAGGGGGCACCAATCGACGGCCTCAGTCTCATCGATGCAGACAAAGAAGACCTGCTACCTGAAGAGACGATTATCGTGGCCATCGTACGGGACGACGAGTTACTTATCCCACAGGGGGACACCGGAATCCAAGCGGGTGATACTGTCACGGTATTTGCCAGAAACGGAGCGAGGAGTCCGATTACGGGAGTATTTACGAGGGACTAACATGCCGGATACCCCGGAGGAGCCTACCGTTCGAATCACCGCCCCAAGCCGGTCGTCCGGGTCGGATGATGAGTCCTATCTTCGTAGCGGCTCGCCTATTCAGACCCCGGAGTATATCGTCGTGGTTCCCGTTACCGACGCGCTGCTTGAGAGGCCGGGCATCAACGTCCGGCAATTCCTTCGGACAGCGGTTGCCCTTGCGGCGGATAACGACGGTCGGGTGCTCTTAGTTGGGATCGAGACCGTTGCGGGCGAAGCGGTTCTTGACACCGTTCGAGAGCATGTACAGACAGCGAAACCGACCGACGGCGAGAACACGGCAGTCGAGAACATCAAGCAGCGACAGACACAGTTGGCAGAGATGGCTAATGTGGCCCAGGAACTCGACCCGGATGTCTCGGTCAATGCAGTCGTCCGGGCCGTAACAGACTCCACTCGAAGGATTCTCGATATCGTCGATGGTAACAATGAGACCGTCGTCTTGCTGTTACGCGGTACTGGACTCGATGAAGGATGGCTACTCAACCGAAGCACGATTGATGCGCTCTTGGCTGAGAGTGAGTGTGACGTATTCGTCGAAAATATGGGCACTCATGGGGGTGAGAACGCGCTGTACGTTCCGGACGTTGAGGAGCATACGGTCGCGTCCCTCGCCAAATCCGAATCGGAGTCGATCGAATCGATACTGCTACCGGTCGGAACTGGTCCACACGCTGCCCTTGCTGCGGAAGCAGCGCGCGCAGTGGCACGCGCCAGTGGTGCATCAATCACCGTGCTCCACGTCATATCGCCGACTGCATCTGCCGAGACGAGAGCCGACGGCGAGGACCTTCTGAAGTTCGCTGCATACATCCTCGGTTCCGAGGTGGCGGTTGAAACTGAACTCAAAGAGGCGTCTGATACGACCGATACGATTGTCCAAGAGGCGAAGACGTATGATTTCGTCTCGATAGGCTTCCCCGAGCAGAAATCCAGGCTGAAACAGTTGGTCTTTGGGTCGGTACAAGAGACGCTTTCAGAGTTACGTGGGACAACGGTACTCATGTCACGTGACTCGAATCGAACGATGCGTTCGCTCTACTATCGATGGAAACGCGGTATCACATCGACAGAGGACGACGGTGACTCCCGAAACTGATGACGTTCTGTCCGGGATGGTGAACGACGAACTACGATGAGAGTAAATACAGATACGGTCGGACGCGACGTTGGACGCATCGTTCAGGCGGTTTCGTTGATGATGCTCGTTTCTATCATCGTAGCAGCCGTCAATCAAGAATTCTACGCCATCCCCGCTTTCGTGGTCTCGGCGATTGTGATGGCGGGAATCGGAACCGGGTTGGTGTGGCGATATCGGGACGCAGAGCCACCGGAGAAACGGGAAGCAATGATTACCGCGGCGACCGCGTGGGCTGTGGTCGGCGTCCTCGGTGGACTACCTTTCATTCTCATCGCGTGGACGATTCAGTTCGACCCGTTTCCCGCCTGGGCGAATACACCCCCGATGGACGCGACGACGGCGGTGTTTCTCCACCCGCTCGATGCGGTGTTCGAGAGCATGAGTGGCTTCACCGGAACCGGGCTGACGATGGCCGCCGTCGAAGAGAAACTCCCACGCTCGCTACACTGGTGGCGGTCGTTCATCGAATGGGTCGGTGGCGTCGGGGTCATCGTCCTCACTGTCGCAATCCTCCGGCGGGGTGGCGGGAGTAGTGGGTCCTATACCCTCTATGAGAGCGAAGCGCGCTCGGAGAAGATTCACCCGAGCATCGTAACGACAGTACAGGAAATCTGGAAGATTTTCGTGGGCCTCACCGTTGGCTCGATCGTCCTGTTTCTCCTCGTCGGGATGCCGTTGTGGGACGCAATCAACCACGGGATGACCGGAATTGCGACGGGCGGGTTCTCCGTCCACGCGGATTCCATCGGACACTACAACAGCCCGCGAATCGAGTATGCGACGGTCCCGATAATGGTTGCAGGAAGTATCGCCTTCCCCATCCACTATCTGATATTCAAAGGCGAGGTGCGGAATTTCTACACCGACTTGCAGACGCGGTGGGTGTTCCTCTGGTTTACCGCCGGGTCGCTCGCACTGACGGGGATTCTGTACGCGAACGGGCAGTACGCGACGCTCGAAGAGACGTTCAGGGTGAGTCTGTTCCAGTTCGTCTCTGCGACATCGAACACCGGCTTCGGGAGCGCGACGATCGGCGGCGGGACCGAACAGGTCTGGAGTGCTGGCGCGACGCTGATGGCGTGTCTGGGCATGCTCACCGGGGCAGCGGCTGGGTCGACGGTGAGTGGAATCAAACTGATTCGAGTGATTACGCTCGTCAAGGGAACGGTCTGGCAGATACAGGAGGTGTTCCGACCCAGCACTGCCGTCCGATATTTGCAGATTGGAGAGCGCAAACTCGACGAGAAACAGGCCCAGCGCGAATACACCGAAGCGACAGTCGTGTTCATCCTCTGGATTACGTGTTTGGTGATTGGCATCGCTGTCCTCCTCCGTGTTCTCTCCCCCGCACACCCGCTGGAATACGTCATCTTCGACGTGATGAGCGCACAGAGTAACGTCGGGTTGGATTCGGGAATTACCGGTCCGGAGATGCCCGATGCGGCAAAGGCGATGTTGATTATCAACATGTGGGTGGGCCGTCTAGAGATTATCCCGGTTGCGGTGCTGTTCGGGGCGGTTTTCCAGCGCCTTGACCTCTACCGTTAGCCGAGAAATCAACTGCGTTGTCGATCCCCTCGGCACCACACCACGCAACGAACTGCTTCAGTCGGTACCCATGTGCCTGAATGGTCGCATTCGTGAGTTCGTGGCGCCGTTGTCGCGGTACATCTGCCGTGTTTCTGTCGGTGAACGTGATTTCAGTTCGTCCGCCATTGGCCTGTTTGGCGAAGCCACTCACAGCGAGCCGGCGCCTTGCCGACCGGTCATGTCGGTCGGGGTGAGGGCGTACCACTCGAAGGAGATTTCGGAGGGGTCGGGGCTGAACACGTCGACGGAGGCGAGTTTGCTGTCGGCGAAGACGGCGTGTACGTCGCGGTCCCGAACCTCCTCCGTCGAGAGGCGCTTCAGGTGGCCGTCGACGACGACACTCCGCCAGCGGTCGGGGCGTTCGTATCGGGTGACGACCAGCGACACCGCCTTCGACTCTTCCAGTCGAGTCTGCTTTTGACTTCCTTCGAACGACGACATGTGGAGGTACAGTTCTCGCCGCTCGGCGTCGTACCCGTAGGACATCGGGACGGCATACGGCCCTTCACTACCGAACGCGAGGACGCCGTAGCCGGCCGCGTCGAGGAACGCATCGATTTCCGCGTCGGTCATCTCCGTCGTCGTCGTCGCCTCCGCCTCCGGGGTGTCTTCGGTGTCCTCCGGTTTCGGTTCGGTCGCCGCTGTAGCTGTCGTTTCGTCGGACTCGCCCGGTTCGATGACCTTCGTGAAGAGGGATTTCAGCATGTGAAGCGTCTGCTCGTCGGTCGCCGTCGGGTGGAGGTGGGCGTGGACGTCCGCACCCGCTCCTTGCAGCGTCGCGAGGACGGTGTTGAGAAACCGGTAGACGAGGTCGTCGTCGTGATACGGTAGGAGCGATTCGATGTCTCGGAGACAGATTCTCACTGTCCCCTCGGTTTCGTCCCACTTCTCGATGAGTCGGGAGAACGCGACCGAAATCCCCGTCAGGTCGTGCGGGTTGACTTTGAAGCCGTACAGCGGCGTCCCCGCTCCGACTTCAGAGGTCGTCGCTTCCTCGTCGGCCTGTGGGGTGGTGATGATGACCGCCGCCTCCGAGGGGTCGTGGAGCCGTTCCAACTGGACGTCGAGTGCCTCCCGGAGCGATTCGAACGACTGCGCCGCGGTGAACTGGACGACTCGGTACTCCCCGCTGGCGTCGTCGAATACGTCGGTACAGAACGCCTCGTCGGCGTCGAGCGGTGTCGATTCGAGATACAGGGTCGGTCCGACATCATCGTCGGCTCTGTCGCTGCGTGTCCCCATCGTGGGTCAACCCTGCGGACCGGTGGGGATACGTTTTGTCACTCCATCGGGTCGAAGATGTCGGGGTTCTCCGGCCCTTCCGCGGAGACCACCGCGAGGGCGCCCTTGCGGGCGACCCGCGAGAGCGCGTGGTCGACGAGTTTGAAGTCCCCGGGAACGGGGAACGACATCGTCGCGACACAGGCGCTTCCGGGGAGGACGGGCGTCGTCTGGACGTAGCGCATCGGTTCGCTGGCGAGGGCGCCCTGCTCCCAGACCTCGTCCCACACCGACCCGATGGGGTGGAAACTGCTGAAAAGGTTCGGCCCACCGACGCCGTAGAAGATTCGGGCCGTCTCGCCGGTCTGGACGTTCATCTCGGCGTAGTTGTCCGGCGTGATGGCGTACTTCTCGCCGTTCATGAGGACGTAGGTGGGGTCCTCCATCGCCATCCGCTCGAAGTCGAACTCGTGGTGGCCCTTCTGTCCCGTCGTGCCGTTCGTGTACAGTTCGTGTTGGCCGAGGTAGAACTCGTGGTCGACCGGCGGCAGCCCCTCCTCGGGTTCGACGAGGATGAGGCCGAACATCCCACTGGAGATGTGGTAGTCGACGTTCGCTACCGCACAGTGGTAGATGAACGCGCCGGGGTAGGTCACTTTGAATCGGAGATGTGCCTCCTCGCCGGGGGCGACGTTCGTCGCCTCCGCACCACCGCCCGGCCCGCGGGCAGCGTGGAAGTCGACGTTGTGGACCATCGAACTGTCCTCGTGGTTGCGGATGGTGAGGTCGACGGTGTCGCCCACGCGGGTGCGGACGAGCGGGCCCGGAACCTGCCCGTCGAAGGTCATGTAGGTGAACGTGACGCCGGGTTCGACTTCCGCGACGACTTCCCGGGTTTCGAGCTCCACTTCGACGGTGGCGGGACTCGACCGCGTAATCGGTGCGGGGATATCCCGGGGGTCGGCAGCGATTCGGTCGACGTCGACCGGCTTGGCCTCGTCAAGTTCTTCTTCGGTCTGGAGCGACAACGGGGAGGTCTGGACCTCTTCGGTCGTCAGCGAGCCGACCGTACAGCCTGCGAGGGCCATCGCCCCGCCGAGTCCGGCGGTCTGCAAAACACGTCGTCGAGTGGTCGTGGGCATCATTGTTCTACTAAATCATGCGATATCTTATGATATATAGCGGAATACAGGTTCTATACTCCCGAGAATCCGGTTCTATGGTTATATCGTAAACGTACGTTGTATGGTGTATGACCGAAACGACTACGGGCCGACCGCTCGGCCGCCGACGGTTTTTGCAGACGACTGCCCTCGCGGCGGGCGGGACGGCGCTGGTCGCCGCCCACCCTGCGGCCGCCCAGGCCGACGCTGACTTCGAGGCGTGGTTCGGCAACGTCTCGAACTACGAGGGCATCGTCGACATGCGCGGCGCGGAGACGGTGTCGGTCGCCGTCGGTGCGGCGGGCAACGGGGGCGGGTTCGCCTTCGAACCCGCCGCGGTCAGGGTCGACCCGGGAACGGAGGTGACCTGGGAGTGGACCGGCGAGGGTGGCGTCCACAACGTCGCCGCGGAGGACGGAAGCTACGAGAGTGAGATGGTTTCCGATGCCGGCGAGACGTTCGCCCACGCCTTCGACGGCGAGGGCGTTTCGCTGTACGCGTGTTCGCCGCACAAGACGATGGGGATGAAAGGCGCCGTCGTCGCCGGCGACATCGACGTCGGTGCATCCACGGCCGCCCCGGATTACGTTTCCCGTGAGCCGGAGTACGACGGCTGGTTCGACGGCGTCGACAACTTCGACGGAACCGTCGACATGCGGGGTCGGGAGGAGGTCCGAATCGCCGTCGACGCCGACGGCGACGGTGCGCCCGTCTTCTCCCCGCCGGCGGTCCACGTCGACCCCGGAACGCGGGTCCTCTGGGAGTGGGCGGGAGACGGCGCTCACGCAATCGAGGCGTCCGACGGGAGCTACGCCAGCCCCGAGCAGTCCAGCGGGATGTGGGGGCTGGCGTTCGACGGCACCGGCATCAGCAAGTACGCTTCGTCGGTCCACGGCAATACTGGAATGCGCGGGGCCGTCGTGGTCGGTGACGTCTTCGAAGGCGTTCGCGAACTGACCGTCGAACAGGTGTCGCTACTGGGGGTGTACGGCGCGGCCCTGCTGTCGCCGGTCGTCCTCGGCGTTCTCATGTGGGTTCGGTCGTGGTACAGGACCGAGGAGACGGAGCCGTTGCCGTCCCGGGCGCCCCCGAACTCCGGCGTGTAGGCGTTCGCCTTTCGTCGGGCATTGCCACGCTCGGGTGACCGAGTTACACGAGCAACTGGGGTTTGATACGGAATCACACCGTAGGTACTCCATGGAAGACTTCGATTTCGTCGTCGTCGGTTCGGGGTCGGGACTCGACGTGGCCAACGCCGCCGCCAACCAAGGGCAGTCGGTCGCCGTCGTGGAAAAGGGCCCGCTCGGAGGGACGTGTCTCAACCGGGGATGTATTCCCTCGAAACACCTGTTGTATCACGCGGACGTACTCGAAACCATCGAGCGGGCCGGGGAGTTCCACATCGACGCCGAGGTGAACGATGTGGAGTTCGCCGAACTCGTCCGGTCGGTCAACGAGGAGGTCTCGGAGGACGCCGAGTCGATTCGGCGTGGACTGCGCTCGTCGTCACAGCACGACCTGTTCGAGGGCGAGGGCCGGTTCGTCGACGACCGAACCCTCGAAATCGTCGGCGGCAACGACGAGGGGGCGCGACTCCGGGGTGAAACGGTGCTCATCGCGGCGGGAACGCGACCGGCCGTCCCGCCTATCGACGGCATCGAATCGGTCGATTACCTGACGAGCACCGAAGCCCTCCAGTTGGAGACGCCGCCGGACCATCTCGTCATCGTCGGCGGCGGCTACATCGCGGCTGAACTCGGCCACTTCTTCGGGACGTTCGGCAGCGACGTGACCATCGTCGGCCGGCGGCCGAACCTGCTTCCCGACGCCGACGAGGAGGTCGCGGCGGCGTTCACCGACCGCTATGCCGACCGCTTCACCGTCCACACCGGCCACACGGCGACGGCCGTCAGCGACGGCGGCGACTCGGTGACCGTCGAGGCAAAGCCCTACGAGTACGGCGACGACGGCGGCATCGTCGAGGGCGCCGACCCCGTCACCGCGACCGGCGATGAACTGCTCGTCGCCGCTGGCCGCGTGCCGAACTCGGACACGCTGAACGTCGAGGCGACGGGCGTCGAAACCGACGACCGGGGGTTCGTCGAGACCGACGAGTACCTGCGGACGACCGCCGACGGCGTGTGGGCGCTGGGTGACATCGTCGGGGAGTACCTGCTGAAACACAGCGCCAACCACGAAGCGCAGGCGGTCGCCCGGAACCTCTTCGGCGAGGAACTCCAGGCGGTCGACTACGAGGCGATGCCGTTCGCCGTCTTCGCCTCGCCGGAGGTCGCCGGTGTGGGGGCGACGGAAAGTGACCTCCGAGCCGACGGCGTCGAGTACGCCACCCGGACGTACCCCTACGACAAAACTGCCCGCGGGAGCGCCATGCGTGCCGAGGGGTTCGTGAAGGTGCTCATCGACCTCGACGGCGAGATACTCGGCTGTCACATCGTCGGTCCCGAGGCGTCGAACCTGGTTCAGGAGGTCGTCGTCGCGATGAAAGCGGGGTCCGGGACGGTTCGGGACATCCGCGAGTCGGTTCACATTCATCCGGCGCTGTCCGAGGTGGTCCAGCGGGCGTTCGCCGGGCAGTTCACCCGCCCGGACGACGCCCGCGGCCACGACCACTGACCGGCCGTGACTTTTGCCGCGTGGTTCCGACGACACACGACCGACTCGGCCTTTTGTACCGACTCGACGTATCCATCCCCGTAATGACGAACGCAGCAATCTTGATTCTCGCAGGCACCGAATCGCACGCCGACCGCGGCCGACTCGTCAACGGCCTCGAAGCGGCCAAGGAGTTCGCCGAAACCGACGGCGACGACGTCGAGTTGATTTTCGACGGCGCCGGCACCCAGTGGGTGCCCGAACTGGAGGACGAAGACCACCGACACCACGAACTGTATCTGTCGGTTCGGGAGGACGCTTCGGTCTGTGATTTCTGTTCAGGGGCCTTCGGCGTCGACGAGGCGGTACACGACGCCGGCGTCGTCGTCGCCGACGAGAACGACGGCCACTCGAGCATCCGCTCGCTCGTCGCCGACGACTACGAAATCATCACCTTCTAACGCTCACTCGACCGTTCGGCGCCCGACGACCGACTCCATCTCCAACTCGAAGAGGCTGAAATCGACCGCCTCGACGGCTTCGTCGAACAGCCGAAACGGCGGGAACCACTCCCTGAGCGTCGCCTCCTCGACGTCGCTTTCGAACTCGCGTACGGGCCCGCGGACCTGAATGCTCCAGGAATCGGCTGTCGAGGCCTCGTAGACGACGAACGTTGTCGTTCCCGTCGTCTCCAGGAACTGCCGTTTCTCGCTGTCGTCGTCGTGGCCACTCACTCTGAGCAGGAGTCGCTCCCCGTCGTAGTGGTAGCTCAACGGCACCGCGTAGGCGTCGTCGCCGTCAGCCAACCCCAACACCCCGTGTTCGCCGATTCGAAGATACTCCTCGAGTTCGGCGTCGGTCATCCCGACGGTGTACACGTAGTCGACGTGTTTCATGTGGCTAGTACCACCCCCAGTCGCTTAAGCGGGTCCCCGGTCGGGGCGCGGCGTCGCCCTGCCAGTCACTCACGGTGGATTTCGACCGTGACCGCGCTGTGTTTGTACTCGGGAATCTTCGCGACGGGGTCCAACGTGTCGCCGGTGAGTCGGTTGATGAGCGGGTCGGCGTAGTGAAACGTCGCGAAGACGGTCCCGCGACGAATCGCCGGGGTGAGGTCGGCCTCGATGGTCACCGACCCCCGCTCGCTTTCGACGCGAACCGAATCGCCGTCGGCGATGTCGCGTCGCTCGGCGTCCTCGGGGTGTATCTGTAAGACGTCCTCGCCGCGCATGCGGACGAGCGTTTCCGACCGCCGCGTGAGCGCGCCGCTGTTGAAATGCTGGAGGACCCGGCCGGTCGTCAACACGAGTTCGTCGTCGGCGACTTCGTCGACGGGGTCGACGTGCTCGACCGCTTGGAGGTTCGCGGTTCGGCGTCCGGATTCGAACCGGTCGCTGTGGAGGACGCCGACGCCCTCTTCGGCACCCGCTGGAAACGGCCACCGCTGGCTTCCCGTCCCGATGCCGGCGTAGCTCATGCCGGCGTACTGTGGCAGCACTTCGGTGAGTTCCTCGAAGACGGCCTCGGGACCGTCGTACTCGAAGCGGACGCCATCGTCGGCTAACCGCTCGCCGAGTGCACACAGCACCGCGAGGTCGAGGCGGGCGTCGCCGGGCGGTTCGGTGTTGGGTCGCATCCGCATGACCTGTCGGTCGGTGTTGGTGACGGTTCCGGCCTTTTCGGCCCACGCGCTCCCCGGAAGAATCACGTCGGCGTACTCGGCGGTTTCGGTCTCGAAGAGGTCCAACACGACCAGACAGTCCAGTTTTTCGAAGCGCTCGCGGACGCGGTCGGCGTTCGGTTCCGTCACGGCGGGGTTTTCACCGAACACCAGCGCTCCGCGCAGGTCCTCGCCGAAGGCGTGTGTCATCTCGACTTCGGTGAGTCCCGGCGTCGCCGGCGGTTCGAACCCCCACACGTCGGCGGCGTCCTCGCGGGCCTCGGAATCGGTAACGGGGCGATACCCGGGCAGGACGTTCGGCAGCGCACCGACGTCGCCGGCGCCCTGGACGTTGTTCTGGCCGCGAAGCGGATTCACGCCCGTCCCGCGCTCGCCGACGTTGCCGGTCAAAAGGGCCAAGTTCAACAGCGCGTGGACGTTGTCGGTGCCGCAGTGGTGTTGGCTCATCCCCATCCCGGTGAAAATCGCCGCCCGGTCGGCCTCGGCGTACGCGCGGGCGGCCGCCCGGAGGTCGTCGGGGTCGACGCCCGCCTGCCGGGCGTTGTCGTCGACAGCAACGCCCTCGAGGAAATCGGTGAACGCGTCGAGCCCCTCGACGCGCGTTTCGAGGAACGACTCGTCCGTGAGGCCCTCCTCGAGTATCACCTTCGCGACGGCTTTGAGCAGCGGGATGTCGAACCCCGGTTTGACCGGCAGGTGGTGTGTGGCCGCCTTCGTGGTGTCGTTCTCTCGTGGGTCGACGTGAATCAGTTCGGTTCCGTCCCGAACCGCGGGCAGGAGATACGACCGGAAGATGATGGGGTGTTGCTCGGCAGGGTTCGCGCCGGCGACGAGGTAGGCGTCGGCCTCTCGGAGGTCATCGAGGGTGTTCGTCATCGCGCCGGCGCCGAAGCGCTCGCCCATGGCAGCGACCGTCGAGGAGTGACACAACCGCGCGCAGTTGTCGACGTTGTTCGTCCCGAGCGCCCGCGCCAGTTTCTGGAGGACGTAGTTCTCCTCGTTGGTGCAGTTCGAGGAGGCGAAAAACCCCAGCGCGTCGGGACCGTCGGTTTCGACGATTTCCGAGAAGGCCTCCGTAACCTCCTCCAGGGCCGTCTCCCAGGAGACGGGGACGAACGTCTCGCCGTCGCGGACGAGTGGCGTCGTCAGGCGGTCCTCGTGGTCGACGATTTCCCACGCCGCCGCCCCCTTCGGACAGATTTCCCCGCGGGTGTTGACGGGGCCCTTCCAGCCGGTCGCCTTCCCCGAATCCGGATTGTACGTGATGCCACAGCCGACACCACAGTACGGACAGATGCTTTCACGTGGCTGTGTGGGTCGATTTGACACACGTCTAAATCGGCGTCACTCAACATTAGTGTTCACGCTCGACGGGTTACCCAACCGACAAAAACCGACCGCGAACCGACGCTATTCGTCGGCAGTGCTGATTCCCAGCAGGCGGTACAGCGGACAGAGGCCGGTCACGCTCGTCCCGACGAGGACCGCCCCGACGACGAGCGCGATGATGCCTGCCGTCAAGCCGAGCTCGAGAACGTTTGCGACGGCCGCGATACCGACGGCCGCGAGTAGTGCGCCAACCGCGAGCCGAACCCGTCCGTCGAGTACGCCGATATTTCGCTTCATGCACAATAATACGCACGCAACGATGTTAAAGATGGCCCTGCCAGCAGCGTGTTCACGGTTCCTCCGTGTCGGCCCAGACGGCGGGGAGCCGCGCGTAGACGGCCGCGTTGGTCGCGAGCGCGTCGACCGTGGTGTATTCGTCGACAGCGTGGACCGTGTCGGTTCCGGCCGCGAACTCGACGGCCGGAACGCCCGCGTTTCGGAGTTTCTTCGCGTCGCCGCCGCCGGTCGCACTCCGGCGGTACACCCGCTGGCCGGTCACGGTTTCGGCCGTCGAGGCGACGGCCTCGACGAGCGGGCTGTCGGGTGGCTCTACGGTCCCGACGCTCCAGGAGACCTCCGAGATGGTGACGCCGTCACACGTCGCGACGCACTCTCGAATCTCCGAGAGAACGTCGGGCGTCTGTACCCCCGCCGTCAGCCGGATGTCGATTTCCGCCGTCGCGGATTGTGGGACGCTGTTTATCGCCTCGCCGCCCTCGATGGTTCCGAGGTTGATTGAGGGGTAGGCAAAGAGCTCACGAGCCGTCTCGGCGCCCATCGTCGGCGCGTAGTACTCGATTGACTCCTCCAGTATCGGTTCGACCGTGGCGTCGATGTCGAGTTCGCGCTTCCCGAACCGCTCCCGAAGCGTCGTTACGGCACCGTACAGGCGGTCGATGGCGTTGTCGCCGAGAACCGGCCGCGACCCGTGGGCAGCCTCGCCGGTCGCCTCCAGCGTCAACCAGATGCTCCCGCGGTCGGCGACGACGACGGAGTATCGGCCGTCCGAGCAGGTCGGTTCACCGATGACGCAGGCGTCGGCGTCGAGGCGGTCGGCCGCCAACAGCGCGGGAAGGCCCGCGTCGCCGCCGACCTCCTCGTCGCTGACGAACGTGAACAGGAGGTCGACCGGCGGCTTCCCGTCGGCTTCGACGAACGCCCGCAGTGCGAGCAGCATCGCAGCCAGCGGCCCCTTCATGTCGGTCGCGCCGCGGCCGTAGATGCGGTCGTCGACTCGTTCGCCGAGGGGGTCGTACTCCCAGGTTTCGGCGTCGAACGGCACCGTATCGAGGTGGCCGTTGAAACAGAACGTCCGGTCGCCGTCACCCGGAACTCGTACGAGGAGGTTCGGCTTCGCGGGGTCGACCGCGAACCGTTCGGTTTCGACGCCCAATCCGTCGAATTCCGATTCGATGCTCTCAACGAGCGCGCGCGTGTCGCCGGGCGGGTTCGACGTGTCGACGGCGAGTACATCGAGCGTCGTCCGCACCAGTTCCGACCGATTCTCGGCAACGTACGTCGCAGGGTCGCTGTGAGTCATCGTGTAGTGTGGTGCCGTCGATGCTGCGACACAGTCACCCGATAGAGGTGCTGGTGGTACGTCAGCGCTTCGACGGTTCGGGCAGCGGATTCGAAGGTCGTGGAACAGTCGGACTCCCTACAATCGCCGCCGGGAGACCAACAGGCCGGCCGCGGCCACCGGGAGGACACACCACGCGAGGAGCGCGGCGACGAGTCCTGGTGTCGAAAGCCCCGTCGTCGAGAGGACGGCCGCGAACCCGCTCCCGGCGGTCGTTCCCAGTTGGCCCAACACGAGCACGCGGAAGATGCTCGTGGGGTTGGTGAGGACGAACACACTCAGCACCGCCTCCGGCAACTCGAAGGCCGCGACGACGCCCAGCGCCAGCAGGTCGTGGACGAGGACGAACCACACCCACACGAGCAACACGCCGCCGAGGGCGTGGGTCTTCTCGCGGGCCAGCGTCGAGACGAGCACGGCAATTGCGAGGAACGCCGCGCCGACGGCGACCGCACCGGCGAGGAAGCCTGCGGCAACCGTCGTTGCAGTCACCTGCAGCACTCGCCGCCGGATTGAATCCCAACATCTGGGAGGCGACGACGGGGCTTTCCCGTCGCGTTCCGTACCCTTGGGTATGCCACGTGCCGAACTCACCATTGACCTCCCGGAGCGAACCTGGATTCACCAGGTGACGACGACGCACGCCGACGCGACGTTTCGCGTGCTCGCGACGATGCCCACCGACGACGTTGGGTTCGCACTCGTCGAGATTACTGCCCCCGAGCTGGATCCGGTGATTCGCTCGATGGTCGAAAACCCTCAAATAAATGATGCCGAGCCGCTCCAGCAGTCCGCGGGCCGCGTCGTCGTCCAAATCGAGACGACCGCCCCCTTGTTGTTGCTGTCGGCGCAGGCCTCGGGTATCCCCATCGAACCGCCGGTGGTCATTCGGGAGGGCACCGCCGAAATCGAGGTTCGGGCCTCCCACGACCGACTATCGACCCTCGGCGAGGAACTCGACCGGTTCGGACTCTCCTACACCGTCGAGGCCGTCCACGAGGACACGGACCCCGACCGACTGCTCTCGAAGCGACAGGCCGAGTTACTGTTGACGGCCGTCGAGTGTGGCTACTACGACACGCCGCGGGAGTGTTCGCTCACCGAACTCGCCGACGCGGTGGGGCTCGCCAAATCGACGTGTAGCGAGACGCTCCACCGCGCCGAGGGGCGGGTCATCCGCCGGTTCACCGAACAGAACCTCGTCCCGCGAGGCGACATCGAGGCCCAGACCGACTCGCCGACGATGCTCTCGAACCGAACATAATCGGGGGAACGTCCACCCAACTCCGCCGTCGAGTGGCGGGTATGTCCGAGTCGACACTCGACGTTCGCGAACTCGCGCCGACCGAACGCCACCCGACGATTCACGAGGCCTTCGAGGAGTTAGACGCCGGCGAGACGCTGACGATACGCAACGACCACGACCCGAAGCCGCTGTTCTACGAGTTCAGCGCGGAGGTAGAGGCCTTCGACGCCGAGGGCTACGAGGTCGAACAGCGCGGTCCCCAAGAGTTCGTCGCTCGCCTGCCGAAAAAGTAGTCGCCGAGTCGCACTCACTGCCAGATGGCGGTCACGACGCCGTCCTCGACGGTCACCGTGTCGTACTGCAACCCCCGGTCGTCGAGTTTGGGGTACAGCAACTTCGGCGCCCGGTCGTTCAACTGCAACAGCAGGTCGTCGCCGAGTTCCGGCACCGTTTCGAGCGTCCGCTGGAGCGGTTCCGGCGGCGGGAGTTCGCGCACATCGAGGAACTCCGTCGGTCGGTCCTCCGGGGCGGCAAGCGCTCGCCGCCACGCCGCTATCGGTGGGTCGGTTATCGTCCCGGACATACTCGAACCGTGGCGGGGGACGCTCCAGTGTGTTCTCCCGAACAGGTTCGGGACGGCACTCTCGGGGGCGTGAGACGAACGACGACGTATGTCGAGGAAAGCGCCCACTTCCGAGGGACCGCCGGTCGCTCCGGTCGACACCGACGACCGCCCGTTCGTTCTCGTCTGGGAGTTGACTCAGGCGTGTGACCTCGCCTGCGACCACTGCCGGGCGTCCGCTCGCCCCCAGCGCCACCCCGAGGAGTTGACGACCGAGGAGGGCAAACGACTGCTCGATGCGGCCCGCCGCTTCGGCGACGGGCAACTGGTCGTCCTCTCGGGTGGTGACCCCATGGTTCGGGAGGACGTTCGGGACCTCGTCGCCTACGGCAGCGACGCCGGCCTCCGGATGACGCTCACCCCGAGCGGAACGGCGTCGCTGACGGCCGACCGAGTCGGTGAGGTGGCCGACGCTGGCCTCAGACGACTCGCGCTCAGCATCGACGGCCCCGCGGCCGTTCACGATACCTTCCGGGGGGAGGTGGGAAGTTTCGAGCGCACGAAAGCCGCCGCCGAAGCCGCCCGCGAGGTCGGCCTCCCCTTGCAAATCAACACGACCGTCTGTGCGGCGACCGTCGAGACGCTGCCGGCGGTTCGGGACATCGTCGCCGAGTTGGGCGCCGTCCTCTGGTCGGTGTTCTTCCTCGTCCCCGTCGGTCGGGGCCGTCGACTCGAGGCCGTCAGCCCCGACCGCGCCGAGTCGGTCATGGAGTGGCTCCACGCCGTCGCCGACGAGGCGCCGTTCGGCGTGAAGACGACCGAAGCACCACACTACCGCCGCGTCGGACTCCAACGGGAAGGTTCCGAACCGGCAGTGGGTGACGCCCCGACCGACACCGATGGCCTCGGCCGACGGTCGGGCATCGTCGCCGGCGACGGCTTCGCCTTCGTCTCCCACACCGGCGAGGTGTTCCCCTCGGGGTTCCTGCCGAAATCCGCCGGCAACGTCCGGGAGAGGGGGCTGGTCTCGACGTACCGGAGTGCGCCGCTGTTCGAGCGGCTTCGGGACCGCGACCGACTGCGCGGGAAGTGTGGCGCCTGCCCCTACCGAGGTGTCTGTGGCGGGAGTCGTTCGCGGGCGTTCGCGACCACCGGCGACCCGCTCGAAAGCGATCCCCTGTGTCCGTACGTTCCCGAGGGGTACGACGGCCCGCTCCCGGACGGCGTTGCGGCGACCGATTCGGACGAGGGCGTTCCGTGGTGAGGAGGGAACTCGGGGTTCGAATGCGGTCGTATCTTGGAACGGAGAACCGACTCCCGGCTATCGATTGTGGCGAACATCTTCGGGGAAATCGATTTGCCGACGGCGGACCGACGCCCGCCATGGTCGAACGACCGGAACGAAGCCGAACCGAGGGCGGCGAACGGGCACCCACCGGCCGGGAGTGGGAGGTGTTCGTCCGGGACGCCGGCGACGACCCTATACGCCACGCCGGGAGCGTCCGCGCCCGCGGCGCCGAGACGGCCCACGAACTGGCCAGTCGGCTGTTCGCGTGGTACGCCACCGACATCTGGGTGTGTCCCGCCGAAGAGATGTCGCGGTTCAGCACTCACGGGGCCGAGGGCGCCTCCGCCGACGTGCCGCGGGAGGAGCCACGAACCACGGAGGGGTTCTGACGTGATTTCGGTCAGCACGCTGCTGTGTGACCACGCCGCAGGCGGGAACCGACTCCGTTACGATGTCGACACCGGCGACACCGACCCCGTCTCGACGGCACCACAGCGACGGCCCGTCGTCGTCTGGAACACCACGAACGGCTGTAACCTGCGCTGTGCGCACTGCTATGCGGGTTCAGGTGGACCGGAGCGGCCGAGCGGGGACGAACTGACGACTGAGGAGGGCAAACGGCTCCTCTCGGAGTTGGCCGACTACGGCGTCCCCGTCGTCCTTTTTTCCGGCGGCGAACCGCTCGTCAGAGACGACCTCGCGGAACTCGTCGCCCACGCCGCAGACGAGGGACTTCGCCCGGTGCTGTCGACGAACGGGACGCTGTTGACCGTCGAGCGCGCCCGTGAACTGAAGCGAGCGGGCCTCGCCTACGCGGGGGTGTCCGTCGACGGCCTCCCCGAGCGCAACGACGAGTTCCGCGGCGTCGACGGCGCCTTCGACGCCGCCATCGACGGCATCGAGTCGTGTCTCGATGTCGGCCTCAAGACCGGCCTACGGTACACGGTCACCGGTCGGAACGTCGACGACCTCGAAGGGGTCATCGAGTTGCTCCGTGAGGTCGGCGTCGACCGGTTCTGTTTCTATCATCTCGCCTACAGCGGCCGCGGTGCCGACCTCGAAGGCGTCGATTTGACCGACGACCAGCGCCGCCGGGTCGTCCGAACGCTGTGTGACCGAACTGTCGAGGCCCACCGCTCGGGTGACGATATAGAGACGCTTTTGGTCGGCAACTACGCCGATGCCGGGTTCCTCGTCGAGTACGCCCGCGAACGGTTCGGAGAGGTGGCCGCACGGCGCGTTTACGACCGACTGGAGCGCAACGGCGGCGACCCCGCAGGCGAGCGAGTGGCCGCCGTCGACTCCCGCGGCAACGTCCACCCGACGCAGTTCTGGCGCACCTACAGCCTCGGCAACGTCCGCGACAGGTCCTTCGGCGACATCTGGGAGGACGAGTCGAACCCGCTGTTGGCGGCGCTTCGGAACCGCTCGGAGCGCCTCCGTGGCCGGTGTGCGGAGTGTCGCTATCAAGAGGTTTGCCGCGGCGGCTCCCGACTCCGGGCGCTGTCGGCCGGCAACGGCCTCTTCGGTCCGGACCCGCAGTGCTATCTCGACGCCGAGGAGCGCCGGGGAGCGCCGCCGACGACCGCAGATGCCGACTGAGCGGGCGCGGCGCCCCCGAGGACTTTCACGTTTGGCCACGAACCGCCGCCGATGAGCGCCTCCTCGACGACTGCGCGGTGGACGCGGCTGTTCGTACTCGCCGGTCTCGGGTGGTTCGTCTGCTGGCAGGCGGCGGTCGTCGCCGGCGTCGGCCGCCCCGCCGTCGTCGTCGGCCTGTACGGCTTCGTCCTGCATACGGTGTTCGGGAAGGCCTACGTGCTCGTTCCCTCCTACTTCGACCGAGCGCTCGCGTTCCCGCGAGCGCCGGCGGTTCACTTCCCGCTCGCGGTTCTGGGAACCGCCGCCGTCGCGGGCGAGGCGGTCGGGCTCGTTCCGACCCTGTGGGGAACCGTCGGCGCCGCGCTGTGGGCGCTCGGCTGTCTCGTCTTCGTCGGGACCCTCGTCTGGAGCGTCCGCGACAACCTCTCCGGCGGCGAAACCGGGACCAGCGACGCGAAGGCCGACAGACGGCGGGTCGACCGCTTCGCCAACGCCTTCGTCCCGGTCGCGCTCGGCTACCTCCTCCTCGGGTCGGTGCTGTCGCTCGATGTCGGATTCGGTCCACTCCCGACCGGTGGCCCGCCGGTGACTCACCTCTTCGCGGCCGGGACGGCCGCGCTCCTCGTGTTCACGCTCGGCTTCCGACTGCTGCCTCGATTCCTCGTCGTCGAACCGCGGTGGCCGCTCGTGGCCGTCGTCCTCCCCGCCGGCGCGGCCGGGCCGCTCCTTTTGACGACTTCCTTCGGCGGCGGCGGGTGGTTCCACCTCGGTGCCGGCGTTCAGGCGCTCGCTCTCCTCGGGTTCGCCGTCGCCTACGTCGACATGTTCTTCCGGAGCGATCGGCGTCGAATCGGGCTGTACACCGTCGCCGTTGCCGCCGTCGCCGCGGCGGGGGTCGCACTGCTCGGCGTCTACATGGCGGTCGGCGGAATCCGTCCCGGGGTCGCTTCGGCCCACGCTCGCCTCGCGTTGCTCGGCTTTCTCGGCCTCGCCGTCGTCGGCGTCGAATACCAGTTCTATCCGCCGACCGTCGCCTCGGCGATGGGGGTCGACGACCGAACCGCAGGGGTCGCCGTCGCCCTGCTCGCCGTCGGCGTCGTCGCGGAGGGCGGTGGACTGCTCGTCGGCACGGAGGCGGCCGTCGAGGGTGGTCGGTGGCTGGCGCTGGCCGGCGCCGTCGCTCACGCGGTCGTGTTGCTCGCCGTGTTCTGGGCGCGCCGAAACCGGAGGTAAGTCACTGCTCGTCCCTCGACGTGGTGAGTTGCGGCTCGAAGGCGGCATCGGGGCCGAACAGCGACCACGCCAACAGCAGGAACCCGAGGGCGATGGAGGCGCTGTGGACGGTGACACCGACGAGCAGCGAGGCGAGTTCCGATTGGTGCAGTAGCCCCCCGAGCAGCGTCCCGCCGGTGATACAGCCGAGGCCGGCCGACAGCGCCCGAAGCGACCGCGAGCCGGTTCGTCGGTATGCCCGGACGGCGAGCAGCGTCACGAACCCGCCGACGACGAGCGTCACCGTGTTGGCCACGACCACGGCCAACTGGAGTCCGTCGGCGGTCATCTGGTCAGTCCCCTCCGTGTGTGCCGTTGTCCACCCTTCATACTCATGAATACGGCACCCGTGGGTTTCAATCGGTAGTCGGCGTCCCAGTTCCTGAGAGTCGACACGGCTACTCGACGGTCCGGCTCTCGAACGTCGGAAGCACGTCGAGTTCCTCCGTCGGCGGGTTGGCGAGCAACTCCCGGGCGACGACGCGCTTGTGAACCTCGTCGGCGCCGTCGACGATACGGAAGGCACGAACCGACTCGTAGAAATCCGACAGCGGGAGGTCCTTGCCGATGCCGCTGCCGCCGCAGGCTTGGACGGCGTTGTCGACGGCCTCCTGGACGACTTCGGCGGTGAACGTCTTCGCCATCGCGACTTCGGTGCGTGCCTCCTCGCCCGCTTCGATTCGGTCGGCGGCGTGGCGCACGAGCGTCCGGGCGGCGTGGAGTCGCGTCCCCGAATCGGCGATGGCGAACCGCTGGGCCTGCTTGTCCGAAAGCGGCGTGCCGAAGGCCTCCCGCTCGGAGAGGTACGCCGCCGCGATGTCGAGGGCGCGGTCGGCGACACCGGAGAACCGCAGACAGTGAGTCAGCCGTGCCGGGCCGAGACGCCGCTGGGCGGCGGCAAAGCCCTCCCCCTCCTCGCCGAGGAGGTGTTCGTCGGGGACGCGAACGTTCTCGAATTTCACCTCGGCGTGGCTCTTCCCCGTCGGCCCGCCGCCCATGTGGGGGATGTTCCGAACCACATCGACACCCGGCGTCTCGGCGTCGACGAGGAACAGCGAACACCCCTCGTAGGGGTGGACCTCGGGGTCCGTTCGGGCGAGGACGACGAACACGTCGGCCTCGACGCCCTGTGTCGTCCACCACTTGTGGCCGTCGATGACCCACTCGTCCCCATCGTGCTCGGCGCGTGTCCGAATCATCTTCGGGTCCGACCCTGCACCGGGTTGCGGTTCGGTCATCGCAAACGCCGACCGCATCGTCCCGTCGACGAGCGGCTGGAGATACCGCTCCTTCTGGAGGTCGTCGCCGACGAGTTCCAACAGGTGCATGTTCCCCTCGTCGGGGGCGTCGACCCGGAGGGCGAGCGGCCCGAGCAGCGAGCGGCCGGCGGCCTCGAAGACGGGCAACGCCTCTCGAAAACTCAAGCCGAGCCCGCCGTACTCGGCGTCGATTTGGGGCGCGTACACCTCGTACTCCCGTGCGGCGTCCCGCAGTTCCTTGACGGTGTGTGCGGACACGTCGCCGCCGCTGGCGATGGAACGCTCTTTCGGAACGACAACGTCGTCGATGAACTCGCGGGTCCGCTCGGCAACGACGCGGCCTGCTTCGGGGTCGTCGTATTCCATGGGTAATCCTCGTCACGCCACATAACAACGGCTGTGCGGAATCCCAGCGACTGAGACACGAACATGTTCGGCGACGGGTGGACGTGGTCGGCGCTCGAACGCCGAACGTGCCCACGAAACGCCACCTCTCGGACCTCGACTCGACGCCGCAGGCGAACGTGTTTCCGGGAACCGAACCCCGGACGGTTCGACTGTCGCTTTCGGCCGGCGAGGAGATACCGGCCCACCGCCACCCCGACCGACACATCGTGCTGTATCTGCTGGAGGGGCGTCTCGACCTCGTTCTCGACGACTCGACGCACGAACTCGATGCCGGGGCGATTGTTCGGTTCGACGGTGACCAAGATATCTCGCCGAAGGCGGTCACAGACGCCACGGCGCTGCTCGTCCTCGCCTCGCGGTGAACGGTCCTCGGTCCGCCGACCGTCTCTTTCGTGTGTGGGTATGACACGCGCACAGCGAAGACGCTTTGATTGCCGCCGAACACACAGAACAACTGATGGACCGAGCGGACCCCGCCGACCGAATCGACGCGATTCGAACCGCCGAGGGCCTCGAGGAGTTGGCCGAACACTTCGAGACGGATTCGGTCCACGAGGCGTACTTCCGGGCGAAGGCGGTGTGGGAGGCGGCCATCCGGCGAACGCAGGCATCCGACTCCGACGACGAGGGGCTTCCGGGAACTCGCGTCGTCGTCGACGGCCACGCCTTCCACGTCCACGGCGTCACCCACGCCGACACCGACGAGGAGCGGTCGTTCCTCCGCGAGCACGTCTCGGCGTTTCAGGACCGCGGTGCCGTCGTCTACTGCGAGCAGGGCATCCGGCCGATGTACTTCGAGGACTTCCCTTCGACCTGTGAGATGGACGACTACCGGTGGGCGATGCAACGGTGTGCGGAACTCGATTTGCCGTCGCATCTGGAGTCGCTGCCGGAGTCCGGTGTCGACGCGCTGTTGGAGAACCTTCCCGGGGTCACGGAGACGTTCCGGGAGGCCACCTTCTCGCTCATCGACTCCGGAACGCCGGTGTACGGCGAAGCCTTCGAACGCGTCCTCGGCGACGTGGCGGCGGATTTCCTGACCACCCACACGGACCTCGCGGTCGGCAAGAGTTACGAGGCGTTCGCGCTCAGCAGCGAGGCGAGTCGCAACCCCGAGCGACTCGGCGCCCTCCAGCGATACTACGAGCGCAACTTCCTCCCACAACCGCTGGAACGCGAGTGGCTCCGAGGACACGACCCGGAACTGGAGATAGTCACCCACGCCCGAAACGAGCGGATGGCCGACTACGCTGTCTTCCACAACGACGACACCGAGGAGGTCCACCTCATCGTCGGCGCGGCACATCAACCCGGCGTCGTCTACTACCTCGAACGCTACCGGGATGGACGGACGGTTCCCGAGTCCTTCGAGTTGGTCTGACCCACTGTGGTGTTCACGGGAACGCGTCGAACGGCGTCCACTCCCGGGGTTGGTCGGACAGTCCCCGTGTCCTGAGTTCGGCACTGCCGTCGCGGTCGCGAACCTCGATTTGTCCCGAACAGAACTGCGCGAGCGTGTTGATGGCCCGTTCGTCGTGTCCGGTGGGGTCGACGACGAACACGCCGAGTCCGTCGACTTTGTCGATACGGCCCACGAGCGTGTGGACGAATCGAGACACCGTCCGGAGGTCGCCGAACGACAACAGCGTCGACACCGAACAGAGTCCCGTCCGAACGCGGTCGATGTCCGTGGTTTTGAACTCCCGATACACGTCCGAGAACCGCATTCCGATACCCGTCAGGTCGGCGGGACCGGAGACGGGCAACACACGAGCGGGCACGTCCGGGTCGTCGTCGTCTCCGACGCAGTCGAGAATCGCGGTTCGGTCGTCTCGAACGTCGATGCCGAATCGCTGGCAGTCCTCAGCCATCCGGGAGGCGCGCTGGTTCGTCGTGACGATGATAGCGCCCTCGTCGTACTCACCCGCGAGCATCTGCATACCGAGACTCCGGGAGCCGTCGTGGGTCGGACCGGAGACGAGCACGCTGGTACCCGGTCGAATATCGTCCAGCGGCAAGTCGGTGAACCGGTAGTCGTCACTCATCGCGCTCACCTCCGGAGTCGCGGAGCCGTCGACGCAACACCAGTTGCTCCATCGCCTCGTCGGCCAGAAGCGACAGCAGTTCGCGCTCGCGTTCGGAGACCGTTCGCGGGTCGTCGCCGTACACACAGAACGTCCCGATGGTGTGTCCTTCAGGCGTCGTGATGGGCGCGCTCGCGTAAAATCGGATGTCGGCGGCTTGTAGCCCCTCGTTGTCCTCGAACCGTGGGTCCTCGCTGGTGTCCTCGATGACGGTCACCCCCTCGTCGAGCAGTGCGTAGGTACAGACCGTCTCCTCGCGTTCGACCGGGCCGAAAGAGATGCCGAAACAGGAGAGGAATCGCTGTTCGTGGGCGTCGATGAGGCCGATGGCGGCGGCGTCGAGGTCGAACAGTGCCGTGGCGAGTTCGGTCAGTCGGTCGAGGGAGTCGCCGAGGGATTCGGGGTCGGTCGCGTACCGTTCGAGCGCCGCCACTCGCGCGTCCTCGTCGTCCGGAAGCGGATACGCCGTCTGGTCCCGGAACAGCAGTGCGTGTTCGACGAGCGACGCCAGTTCATCGTGGGCATCGGGGTCGTCTTTCGGGAGATACTCCGCGACCACGTCACCGAACGCGGCGGTGTCGATTTCGTCCAGCGTCGTGTCGGTAAACAGGATACACGCGGCGTCCGGCGCGTCGTTTCGCACCGCTCGAACCAACTCCAACCCGGTGCCGTCGGAGAGGTCGTACTCCGTGACGAGACACTCGACGGGCCGCTCGGAGAGTACGCCCTGCGCATCGGACAGCGACGCTGCAGTCCGGACCTCGTAGGTAGAATCGAGGGCCGCCCGCGTCGCCTCGCGGTCGTCCTCGCTCGGGTCGACACAGAGAATCATACAGCACTGTCAGATGGCCCCATAGTAAAGGATGTGGACTATATTGCAGGTTTCGGCGTGAACAAAACCTCGCTCAAGTGGCCGAAGCGGCTACTAAGACGCGTATTCGAGGGCGACGACGCGACCGTCGCCGTAGCGGACCAACACCTCATCGCGGCCGTCGCCGTCGATGTCGGCGGGGGTAACGAACGTCCAGACGGGTACGGCGCGCTCGTAGACGGCCACTTCCCCGCCGGAATCGGCATCGAGGGCGGTGACGGTCCCGGTTCGGGCCGCGGCAAGGACTTCGGGCCGGCCGTCGCCGGTCACGTCACCGAGTCGGGGCGCCGCGACGATGGTGTCCTCGCCCGACACCGTCGTGGACCACTCCGTGTCGCCCGATTCGGCATCCAAGACGACGACCTCGCTTTCGATTCGTCCGAGGTACACTTCGGGAGTGTCGTCGCCGTCCCCGTCGGCGACGGTGTGGATGCGGCCGTTCGTAATCGACCGGTTCCACGTCTCTGTGCCGGAGGCTCCGTCGTGGGCCCGGATGGTCGATGTTCCGGCGGCGACTATCCGTGCGCCGCCGTCGGTTTCCACGCTTGCGACGTACCGTGCGGCGTCGTCGCGCTGCCACTCGACCGTTCCATCGGCGGAAAGCAACACCAACGCTTCGGTGGTCCCCACGAGGATTTCGGGTCGGCCGTCGCCGTCGAAGTCCTCGACGATGGCTGATTGATACACCGACTGCCGCTCGCCGACGGTTTCGTTCAGCGCGACCCGCCACGCGACGGTTCCGTTGTTGTGTGCGAGGACGACGCCGCCACCGATGTCGCTGGCGACGATTTCGGGCCCGTCTGCGGCCGTGACGTTCGCTATCGTCGGCCGCGCGTAGCCGTACGTCGACAGCGGGACGCGCCACTGCTCGCTGCCGTCCGTTCCGTCGTAGACGACGAGTGCCTCCTCGGTTGTCGCGACGGCGACCTCCCGTTTCCCGTCGCCGTCGATGTCGTCGATGGCCGGTTCGGTGAGCGCGTGGGTGAAACACGCCTCCGGCGGCATTCCGTCCCGCCACAGCGTCTCGCCGTCGTCGGCGGCGAGTCGGACGAGCGAACAGGAGGCGTCGGTCAACTCGGCATCGTCACCGGGTTGTTCGGTGACCGGCGCGACGAGTACGTCACCATCGCTCCCGGCACCGATGGCGTGGTGGTTGAACTCGTTTTCACGCGGGGTGTCGCTCACCCACGACTCCTCGAAAGTGCCGCCGAACGGCGAGGCGCCGATGCCACCCAACCCGACGACGAGGCCGGCGCCGAGGATGACGAGCAACCCGCCGAGGACGACCGCTGTGCGGACGCGCATCTGTCGTTCCTCGGGAATCGCCGCGCAAAAGCGTATTCATCGGAAACGGACGTTCGAGACACGAACCAGAGCGGCTTTTGGGTCGTCGGTGACTACCCTCGGTCGAATGGTTCACCGCCGGCCCACGTCGTCGCTCGCTGTCGGCATCGTCGCTGTCGCCGCGTTCGCCGTCGGTCCCGGCGTGGCCGCCGCACACGACGTGACCGGCTCTCGATTCGATGCGCCGATTCCGCTGTGGCTGCTCCTCGTCGGTGCCGGCGTCACCGTCGCGGTGACGGCGCTGTGGCTGGCCCGCTCCCCGGAACCGACCGAGTCTCCCCATCGCCGCCATCTGTTGACGGTCCCGTCGTCGGTCGCCGGGCCACTCCGAGGCGTGACCCGCGGGCTCTTCTTTCTCGCCGTGCTCGCGGCTCTCGTCGCCGGCGTCGTCGGGCAACAGGTGCCAGCCGAGAACGCCGCGACGGTGTTCGTCTGGCCGGTGTGGTTCCGAGGGGTCGCCCTCCTGGCCATCCTGTTCGGAACCCCATGGCCGACGCTGTCGCCGTGGGAGGCGGTCTACGACGGCCTCGTTCGCCTCGAAGGGGGCCCGGTCGCCCTGCTCGGCTCCTACCCGACGGCGTTCGGGACGTGGCCGGCGCTCGTCGGCTTTCTCGCTCTCGTCGGCGTCACCGAGACGCTGACGGTCGTTCCCCGGTCGCCGCGGCTGACGACCGCCGTCGTCGCGGCCTACGGCCTCACGATGGTCGTGGGCGCGGGCTGTTTCGGGCGGTCGTGGCTCCGGCGAGCGGACCCGCTTGCGGTATTTTATCGTCTGTTCGGTCGGGTGGCGCCCCTGGAGTGGTCTCGGACCGACGACGGCGGATACGCCGTCGCCGCCCGCCCGCCGTGGCAGGGGTGTCGCGACCCCGTCTACGGCGTCGCGAGCGTCGTCTTCGTCGTCGCGATGGTGTACACGGTGAGCTTCGACGGCTTCACCAACCTCCGGGCGTTCCAGACGGTCCTGTTCGCGACCCGGGACGCACTCGGTACCGGTCCCGAAACAGCCATCTTCCTGTACGCCGCTGGCCTCGTTGGATTCGTCGCGACGTTCGCTTTTACCGGGTGGGCAGTCGAACGTCTCGGACGGCCCGCCGACGGTTCCGTCGTCGACGCGCTGTACGGCTTCGCCCCGACCATCCTTCCGATTGCGGCCGCCTACGAAATCGCCCACAACTACCCCTACGTCCTTCGGAGCCTCGCCAAGCTGCTCGAAATCGCCGCCAGTTCCCGTGGGCCCGCCGTCGGGCCGCTCGACCCGCTCGGGTGGCTCTCGATGCCAGCCTTCTGGGGGTCCCAAGTTGCGCTCGTCGTGTTCGGCCACGTCGTCGCTGTCGTCGCCGCCCACCGCGTCGCAGTCGAGCGATACGGCGATTCGGCTGGCCGCGGCCACATCCCGCTTGTCGTCCTGATGGTCGGATACACGGTGCTGTCGCTGTGGATTATCTCTCGGCCGGTCGTGTTCGTGTAGGCGTGGCGGCGGCCGCTACTTGTTCGGTCCCATCTCCGCCCCCGCCGTGTGGTCGAGCCGGGGTGTAGCCGTGGTCGAAGCCGTACGTCTTCGAGGAGCCGAGACTGGCGTCGTACCGGAGTCCGACGTCGGCCTGCATCTCCCACGTATCCGGTACGTCGAGGTTCAGGTAGTGCTGCCGGCCGCCGACCACCTTGCCGCCGAGAATCGCTTCGAGTTCGCCCTTCTCGGCCCGGAGGCGCTGTGGCTCCCGGTAGGACTCGTAGGACCCGTGCAGCCCCACCTCCCAGCCGCCCGAATCGAGCCGGCGGATGACGTCGGCGATGTCCGGGTCGCTGACGGAGTAACGGTCGCCGTACAGCTGCCAGCTCCGTGCCGAGAGCCACTCCCGAACCGGCCGGTCACGGAGGCGCTGTTCGTTCAGGAAATAAAACGCCGAGCGGACGCCGAGGTCGTCCTCGATAGCCATCACGTCCTCGAAGCGCCAGTACGGCTCTGTTCCCGGGAGCAACGCTTTCAGGTGCCGTGGGTTGCGGTCCCGAAGCGTGCCGTAGATGGCGCCGAACCGCTTGTACACCTGTTCGACGTCGTGTGTGAGACACAGATGGAAGGTGGCATCCTCAGCCATCGGCGACCTCTCGGACGACCGCCAGTTCGTAGGCGGTCACGTCGATTGTGTCGTCGAGCAGTTCCCGTCGACGCTCGGCCCACCGCGCGGCGGCGTCGGGGTCACTCGCCACTCACCGTGCGGCCGCGACGACGTCAGTCGCCGGTACCTGTTCGATGAGGCCGTAACTGGCGACCGCAGAGAGCGTGCCGAACTCGCCGCCGGCATCGATGGAGTTCGACCGGACGGTCGGTGTTCCCAACACCGCTGCCTCCATCGCCATCGTCGCCGAGTCGGTCACGCAGAGCGATGCCTCCGCGAGCAGTTCATCCGGCGTCCGGTCGTCGACGCTCAGCCGATAGGTCCACTGGGTTTCTATGTCGAGGTCGTCCCAGACGGAGGGTCGGGGGTCGCCGTACGCGGTGGGACACACCATCCGAAGCAGCGTCGCCCTCGAGTCGGCACGGGTCGCATCCACGACGAGGTCGGTGAACTCGCGGTTGAGTTTCTCCCGTTTGGGGCTGGCCGGCATGAGTACGGGACCGAGCCGCGAGACGCCCACCCCCGGGCGGCGGCGACGTGAGTACCCGTCCGAGTGGGGTCGACCGGCCGAACACCGGCAGCAGCGCCACCGGACGGTCGCCGTTGAACCCCGCAAACAGCTGTAGGTCGCTGGCGGTGTGGTCGTCCAGCACTTCCAGCGCTTCGGGGGCATAGAACGGTTCGATTCCGTGGTCCGGAAGGGCGTCGTCCCACTCCGCAAGCGAGAGTCGTTCGAGTCGCATCTTTTGGGTGCTACGCTCCCGTCGCCTTCGTTACCGCTACCCTTCGGGCGCTTGCGGGGGAGTAGGCCGTTGCTATCGCGCGGTGTCTCCCGAGCGGTCGACGAAAGTAACGTTACCCTTCGGTGCGTCCCCGTGGTATGGACCTGCTGGCCGCCCTCGGGAACCCCGCCGACAGCGACCAAGTGCGCGCCGTCGCCGCCGCCCTCGCTGGCATCGAGCGCGACCTCCACGACGCGATACAGGACCACTACGAGGCGTTGGGTGCCGACCCGCCGGCGGACCGCGGCGCGCCCGAGGAACGAATCGCACAACTCCAGCGCCTCGTCGAACACCACGTCGAAGGCGACCTCTGGGGATACTTCGTCGCCGAGCAGGCACCGGCGGGTTTCGAAAACGCCGAAGCTGCCCGCAACTACGCCGACATCGAGGCGTCGGCGTGGGAACGACGGCGGGCGGAATTGGCGGAAACGGTCGACGACGAGGAGGCGAGCGAACGCGAGCGGGCCGACCGCGCCGTCAGGCGACGCTTCGGCGTCGACATCGAGACGTTCGAAGAGCACGTCGTCGGGTACTCGCCCGAGCGGACCCTCCGGCGTGCGCTCCGAGGGCCCGTCGATACCGACATCGAGCGCCTCCGCGTCGCCACGCGCGCGCTCGAACGACGGGACGAGTGACTTCCGTAGAACACGGCCGATTCCGCGAGACGTGGACCACGGTTCGACGGTATGTCAGAGGCCGAACGGGCGTGCGGTCGCGGGGCGCGACCACGGCGTTCGCGGAACCGGCCACCCGAAACAACAACCCCCGAACGGTTGAATCTGACTCAAAACACATCACGTGTCGATACTCCCTATCGCGTGGCCAGTTGCCTTCCATCGACGACTGTATTTAAACTCCCTCGGATTCGCGGAGGTAGGGCCAACGGTGGGGCGAACGACGTGCAGACGAATCACAATGTCGCAATCAGATAGTGAAGAACTCATCTTCCCGAGTCAGGCATGGTTCGAGGAGTACCGACAGCGCATCAACGACAACGAGCAGTACGCCGAGATGGGCGCCGATTGGGGCATCGACTTCAACGGCGACTTCATCTTCGAGATGCGTGAGATGCCCATCGACGACCTCGACACCGAGGCGATGCCGGAGTTCCTCGACGAGGAAATCGACACCTACGTCAGCGACGAGAACGGAACCTACGTCGGCTACGCCTTCCTTGGACTGGAGGGCGGGAAGTGTACCGAAGCGCGCTTCATCGAGAGCGAAGACGAGGTCGACGCCGGCTTCAAACTCATCGCCGACAACGAGACGTGGAAACAACTGATGAAGGGCGAACTCGGTGTCGTCGACGGCATGATGTCCGGCCACTTCGACATCGAGGGTGACATGCAGAAAGTGATGCAGTACTCCCAGGCGGCGGTGCAGTTGACCGAATCCGCCGCCGACATCGACGCGGTGTACGCCGACGACGAGTTCTCCGCCTGAGCGTTCACTCGTCTTCCTTCAGCGCCTCGCGGTCCGTCTTTCCGATGTCCGTCAGCGGCACGCTGTCGAGGAACTCCACTTCTTTCGGCATCGCCTGGCGGGGGACCCGTCCGTCCAGATACGCCCGAAGGTCCTCGGCATCGATGTCGGCGCCGTTTTCGCGCTCGACGAATATCTTCACGCGCTCGCTGCCCGGTCGCTCGGGGTCTGGAACGCCGATGGTGGCGGGTCGGCGGACGCCGTCCATCCCGAACAGCACCTCGTCGACCTCCTCGGCGTACACCTTCAGCCCCGAGACGTTTATCATGTTTTTCACGCGGTCGACGACGTAGAACCGCCCGCGTTCGTCGATTTTCACCACGTCGCCGGTCGCGACGAAGCCGTCGTCGTCGAAGGGGTCCTCCGCGTTGAGATACCCTTTCATGCGCTGGGGGCCGGACAGACACATCTCCGCCTCCCGCTCGTCGGCGACGGCCTCCGCAATCGGGATTTCCTCGCCGCTATCGATGTCCAGCAGTTTCACTTCGGTGTCGGGAACGGGGACGCCGACGGTCGGTTGCTCGAAGCCCTCACCGTCGTCGTCGGTGCCCATCAGCGCCTCCTGAATCCCGGCGACGTTGAAATGCGTTATCGGCGACAGCTCCGAGAGGCCATAGCCCTGTGAGAGGCCCGTCGAGCGCTCGCCGAAGCGCTCTTTCGTCTCGGAGGCCAGCGGCGCCGACCCCGCGATACCGATGACGTCGTGTTCGAGTTCCTCCTCGGCGATTTCCATGAACTGTGTCGGCACGCCGAACATCACGATGGGGTCGTGTTCGGCGACGTGGCGCCGCATCAACTCGGTGTCGCGGGCGTCGGGAACGACCAACAGGTCCAATCCCAACGCCACGAGCATGTTGCCGATGGAGTAACCGTAGGAGTGATACATCGGCAACGAAAGCACTGCCGACTCCCGGCCGCGCATCAGGTCGGGGAGCCGCGATTGGGCGGCGATGGTCTGGAGGGCGTTGGCGACGAGGTTGCGGTGGGTGAGCAGACACCCCTTCGGGAGCCCCGTCGTCCCGCCCGTGAACAGTATCGTGTGGGTGTCATCCGGGTCGATGTCGACGGGGTCGGGGTCGCCGTCGCTTCCCTCGATGACGGCCGGCAGCCACTCGATTCCCGCCTCTGGGTCGTGGTCCGGCGGGTTCGCCGAGTAGTCCTCGAGGTCGGTGAGGATGAGGTGTTCGACCGCGGCGGCCTCACGGAGTCGCTCCAGCAGTTCGCGGTGTTCGTCGTGGCCGATGAGCACCTCGGGGTCGCTCTGTTCGAGGCGGTAGACGAGGTCCTCGTCGGCGTCGAGGAAGTCGTTGGGAACGTGGACGCCGCCCGCCCGCGAGATGGCATGCGTCGCAAGCACGAACTGCGCCGAGGTGGGCAGCACCGTCGCCACCCGCGTACCTTTCTCGACGCCGCGGTCCTGAAGCGCGGCCGCGAGGGCGTCGGCGTCCTCGCGTAACTCCGCGTAGGTGACGGTCCGTCCGGACTGGACGACGCCCTGTTCGGGGTAGTCCTCGGCGGCGTCGTAGAGGAACCGATGCAGCGGGTGGTCGGGATACGGTTCCAGCGACTCCTCGATACCGAAGTCCTCGTACTCGCTGAACCACGGCGGCCGTTCGGTCATATGCGGAACTTCTCCCACGCCGGCCAAACGCTGTGCGCTCGTATGCGAGGCCGTTTATCCAGTCCCCCGTGAGGAACGTCGACGGCGTTTGACCGACCGTTCGGTGGGGTCCGGCCGCGCTCTACAGCGGTGCTGTTCGACCCACGAACAGCATTGTTCCGACAGTTTAATACTAGAATTTTTATAAAAATGTTGTACTGTGTGATAAGGTGGCATAACATCTAGAAGTTACAGAAATGCCTGACGAAAGGGAACTTACGGAGGGGGATGCCGGTGAAATGAGATGGAATGGGTGCACACTCGACGCCGTATCGTCTCCGGATGCTCTCTTTCGAGCGCTCGGCAATCCGAAGCGTCGACGGGTGTTGGGGTATCTATTCGGACGGGGGGAAGCCACGTTCGAGGAGTTGGTTGACGTCCTCGTCGGGTGGGTCGCTTCCGAGGGGGTAGTCGTCGGGCCGGACGAGCGGCGCCGACTCGAAACCGAACTGTATCACGACCACCTGCCGCTGCTCGCCGACAGCGGTCTGGTCTCATACGACAGCGAGGAGTTGTCCCCCGCGTGTCGTGCGATTTTCGAGTTGCTGGACACGACGGTGACGACCGACAGAAGTGTGCGCTCGTCGCCGAACAGCGCGGACCGGGCGAGTTCTACGGCACGTGGACCTACGACCCCTCGCTCGTCGACAGCGCGTTCGAAGCGGTTTCCTGAAAAACGAACCGCTACGGTGCGATGGCGGCCATCACCTTCGCCTCTATCTTCCGGAGGTGTTCGCCCACCGTCCCGTCAGAGCGGTCGAGGTGGTCGGCGATGTCTTGGTGGGTCGCCTCTCGCGGCACGCGGTAGTAGCCCACCTCCAAGGCCGCCTGCAGCGTCTCCTGTTGCCGCGGCGTCAGCATCGAGAACAGTCGTTCCTCCTCGGGAACGTAGTCGCTTATCTGTTCGAGATTGAGGCCGAGACCGTCGGGGACTTTCGGGATGACCTCCCGAATCACGTCCTCCTCGCCGACGATGTGGGCGCGCAACCCGCCGTCGGCGGTGTACTCCAGCGGCATATCGAGGATGAGTTCGTACTCCCGAAACAGGCTGAGGAGGTCGACGACGGTGTCGTTCGGGACGAAGTGGGCGTAAATCGTGACGTGGTCTTCGCCCTCGGAAATCTGGTATTCGAGGATTTCGGGGGACTCGGAGGCGATTTCGCGCATTCGCTCGACATCACCGGAGAGTTGAAACAGCGTGATAGCGGTGTCGTCGTCCAGCAGGCTGATGTTGTGGAGCAACTCGCGTGTGATATTTGGCTCCGCCGCCAGCGTCTCGTCGACCGGGTGTAACCCGCCCTCCCGAGGGATGATGACCGTCCGAACGTAGCGCATTGTACCTTTCAATGGTAACTCATGGATATAAACGCTTGGCAACGGCCCTCATCGGTAACGAATGAAGCGAACGGCGTCGTGACATAAAGACCCACCCATGGGAGGAACAATCCACAGGGACGAACGGCCGAACCGATTCGGTACACGGGGCGTCCGCCCCGAACTCCGACCATGAGTGAACTCACAGACCGCATCGAAGCATCGCTCGAAAAGTCCGCCGACGAACTGGAAGCCGACCTCCCCGACCTGCTGGCTGACCTCGACGGACAGACCCGCGAGTTCGTCCAGGAGAACCCCGGCCTCTTCGGCCGTCTCGTCGGCCGCATGGACGAGATGGAAGTCGCGCCGTTCGTCGAGGAAAACCCCGAGACGGCCGACGGCTTCCAGAACTTCCTGTGGACCGGCATGGAGGTCATCGTCGAGAACAGTCCCGAGGTCCAAGAGCAAATCGGCCAGGACATCACGGTCACCTTCGAGGCGACCGACTGCCCGATGGACGGCCACATGCAGGTCGACGGCACCGAGAAGACGCTCACCGGCGGTGCCGGCACCTTGGAGGACCCGACGCTGAAAATCAGCGGCCCCGCCGACAACCTCGTCGGCCTCATCACCGGTGCCATCGACCCCGTTCAGGGGTTCATGAGCCAGCAGTACGAGATGGACGGCCCCGTCGCGACGGGCACGCAACTCGCCCCCATCATGGGGAGCCTCTCGGAGAGTTTCGAGTAAGATGTACTACGACGACGACGGTGGGGAGTTCCGCGAGAACCTTCGGGCCCACCTCGAAGAGCACATCGAACCCATCGTCGACGAGGCCGACCGCGAGCCGCTGACCCGCGAAGAGTTCCTCGAATACACCGGCGTCCTTCGGGAACTCGACATCGGCTTCGAACCCGGCGTCGCCGAGGAGTACTTCGGTAACCTCGAACGGTTCACCATCGTCTCCGAGGAAGTCTCCCGGGTGTGGCCCAGCCTCAACGTCGCGTTGCAGATGTCGTTCCCGTCGGTGTTCGTCCAACACGCCGCAGACGTCACGCAGGACGCGATGTTGGACAAACTCCACGACGGCGAGTGTATCGGCTGTCTCGCCGTCACCGAACCCGAGGGCGGCAGCGACACCGCCCGACCCAACACCGTCGCCTACAAGGACGGCGACGAGTACGTCCTTGAAGGGAAGAAACAGTGGGTCGGCAACGCGCCAATCGCCGACGTGGCCCTGGTCGTCGCCCACGACGACGAAGCCGACACACAGGACATGTTCCTCGTCGACCAAGCGAACTCACCGTTCGAGACCGAGACGATGGACAAACTCGGCTGGAAGGGCGTCAACAACGGGAAGATGTACTTCGACGACGTGCGGATTCCCGAGGACAACCGCCTGTCAAACATCGTCGGCAACGCCCTGATGGACGGCGCCGACATGCAGGAAATCGTCCCGTTCCCCGAATCGGTCTCACAACTGTTCTTCGAACAGAAGGCCCTCAACGCGACGTTCTCGTTCATGCGGACGGGGATGTCGTTCATGGCCGTCGGCATCATGCAGGCGGCCTTCGAGGAGGCCCTCGAATACGCAGAGGAACGCGAGACGTTCGGCGACCCCATCGGGTCGACCCAACTCGTCCAGGAAAAACTGTACGAGATTCTGCGGGACCTCGAAACGTCGCGGCACCTCTCGCGGCACGCGCTTGAACTGCTCAAACGAGGCGACGACCGCGCCCGCCTCATCTCCTCGCTGGCGAAAGGCTACACCGCCGAACGCTCCGTCGACGCCACCTACAACGCCCTGCAAATCCACGGCGGCGAGGGGCTAAAAACCGAGAACCGACTCGAACGCTACTACCGGGACGCCAGCGTCATGACCATCCCTGACGGCACCACCGAGATTCAGAAACTCATCGTCGGCAAGGAGCTGACGGGGATGAGTGCTTACTAACACCCACTTTTTACTCCCTCGGGTGTCCTCGCGCGCCTTCGGCGCGCTGCGGGCACCACTCGGTCGCAAAAACTTGGGGAAAAACGACCCGGCGGCTCACTTCGTTCGCGCGGATGCTCCTTGTCTCAGCCCCGCCCTACACCGACAGCACCGGCTGTGAGGCGTGAGCGAGGACGTACTCGGCGGCCTTCTCGATGACGGCCTCGGGGTCGCCCGTGACCGGTTCTCGGGGGATAACGACGAAATCGGCCTCCAGTGACTCCGTCACGTCGAGGATGACGCTGCCGGGGTGTTGAGAGAGCCGCGTCTGGGAGTAGCCGTACGCCGAGGAGTGGTCGACCGGGATGCCGTCGGCGACCGCACGGACGCCGGCCATCACCTGCTCGCCGCGCTCGGCGATGGCGGCGGCCTCGACGCTGCCCTCCTCCATCGCCGCGGCGGCGTTCTCCCCGAGGACGTACAGCGCGTGAACGACGGCGTCGTAGCGCTCGGCGATGGCGGTGGCGTATTCGACGGCCTCCATCGCCGCATCCGACCCGTCGACCGGAACGAGGACCGTTTCGACCTCCATACGCTACCCTCGTGAGGGGTGGTCAAAAAACCATCCGCGCCCGGGACGTTTCGCGAAGGCTTCTTTCAGGGTCCGACACACCTCACGAATGGTTTAAAATACGAGAAATAAATTGCATAATCGAATTAAGAGTTCGATGACTTCAGCGAGTATGAAACTGGCGAGGCGCGCCCTACTCGCCGCTTCGGGGTGTCTGGTTACCGGACTCGCTGGCTGCCTCGATGGAACGACGGACGCTTCGGAAAGCGGCTGTCTGACTCCGGTAAACCTTCCGACAATGACCGGACCAGACACGTGGCCGCAGTTCGCCGCGACGGCCACGAACGCGAATTTCGTTCCCGGTTCCGGCGTTCCAGCCGACCCCTCGACCGTCGGGTGGCGTTCACCCGGAAGTGAGGCACTCCTTCCGCCCGTTATCGCCGAGGACCTCTACGTAGCGGATTCGGGTACGGGTTCGGTCTCCGCAGTCGCGGCCGACGACACCGTCCGCTGGCGCTACGACGAGTTCGACCGGACTCGATGGCCCGTCGCCGTTTCCGACGGCACCGTCGTCGCACTCACGGAGAACGCCGACAGCCACGTTCTTCTTCAGGGAATAGACACCGAGGACGGGACAGTACGATGGGACATCGACACCACTGCCTCGTTTCGCGGGATTCTGTTACCGATAGCACCGACTGTCCGAGGGGGCATTGTTTATATCTGCACTAACACCGGCGTTCGGGCTGTCCAAATCGACGATGGAACCGCCGAGTGGCACACGGAACTCGGCGCGCACGTCGTCGAAGGGCCGGACGGTTCCTCGTGGCGGACGCTGTGGGCGACTCCCGCCGTCACCGAGAACCACGTCTACACCTTCGACAGAAACGACACCTCGGGTGACACCAGAACGATACACGCACTCGACCACGGTGGAAACATCGCGTGGAAGCGCGAGATTCCGGTGCCGGACGACTGGCGGATTCCCGGTCACGTCGTCGCCGGCGAGAGCAGATTGTTCGTCGTCGCCCACCGCGAAGATGTCCGACTGATGGGGCACAACGGGACGGACGCCGACGGGAAGTCTCCGAAGAGTCGACTGTTCGCACTCGACGCCGACACCGGCGACACCGCGTGGCGTACCGACTTCGAGGGTGCCGCGCCGACGCCGCCCGCGCTGGCTGGCGGAATCCTCTTCGTCACGTCTCGCCGTGACGACGGGAGCGGTCGACTCCTCGCCTACGATGTCGAATCGCAGTGTGTGCGCTGGGAGTACGAGAGCGACCGCGGCGTCGTGGGGACGCCCGCAGTGACACCAGAGGCCCTCTGTATCAGCGAGGGCGACCGACTCACTGCGCTCGATGTCCAAAACGGGGAGCCTCGCTGGCATCTCGGTTTCGAGTCCTCTGTGTCCGCGCCTATCGTAGCCGGCGGGAGCGTGTACGTCGTGGACCGTGTGTACACGGGCCAGCCGATGCGAGTCGTCCGCGTCGATTGAGTCCAGCCGCGTACTTTTATGCCGTCGCCCCGCCGAGACCGAGTATGTTCGAGACGGTGGTCGTGGCGACCGACGGCTCCGAGAGCGTCTCGCGGGCGGTCCACTGTGCGCTCGACCTCGCATCGCGCTTCGATGCGACCGTCCACGCGCTGTACGTCATCGACGAGAGCCACGTCGAATCGCTGCCCGACCGGCTTCACGACGAGGTTCGCGAGGCTCTCGACGAACAGAGCCACGAGGCCCTCGACGCCGTCGTCGAGGCGAACACGGCACGCGGGGACGGCGTCGAGTTACAAACCGCCGTCAGGGCCGGCCCGCCGTCCAAGGAGATAATCGGCTACGCCGACGACGTCGACGCCGACGCGGTGGCGATGGGGACGCGCGGACGCCACGGGGAACACTCCTTTCTGCTCGGCAGCGTCGCCGAACGCGTCGTCCGAACGTGTTCGCGGCCGGTGTTGACCGTCCGACAACTGGAGTGACCGGCCGGCGGCAAGCGGTGGGATTATTCCCCGCGCCGCCCCTCCCGTCGGTATGGACGACTATCTCATCGACGACGACAACATCCCGCTGGGCCGCCGCTCGGTCCTGCCCGGCGAGGGCTTCTTCACGCCGGATTCCTTCGACGAAGCCCAAGCCGAAAAGGAGGCCCGCGAGGCCCTCGCCGGCGCCGACCGGGTCGTCGTCGCCGACCCCGACGCCGACGGACTGGGCTGTGTCGCACTCCTCCGGGTGGCCTTCGGCGATGCTGCTCTCCTTCCCGCAGGCCCCCACGAAATCGCCGAGGCGCTGGAGTACGTCGCCGAATTCGGCGAACCCGACCTCGAAGTGTTCGTCTGTGACCTCTGTCCGGACTCCGAGAGCGACATCGAGGCGCTGCCGGCGATCGCCGAACGCGCCACCTCGGTTCGATGGTTCGACCACCACCAGTGGGACGACGACCTCGCGAGGTCCGTCGAGGAGTACGCCGCGTTGACCGTCGGCGACTCCGAGGAGGTGTGTACGACCGACGTGGCGCTTGCGGAACTCGACTACACCTTCGACGACCGCTACGCCGACCTCGCGGCGGTCACCCGCGACCACGACCTCTGGCTCCGGGAGGACCCCCGAAGCGACGACCTCGCGGATTACGCGTACTGGTCCGACCCCGAGGAGTACATCGACACCGTCGTCGAACACGCCGCAGACCTCCCGGCGGAGGTGGAGTCGTTCCTCGAAGAACAGCGCGTCGAGAAGGAGGCGCTCATCGAGAAGGCCATCGAGCGGGCGGAGTTCGAGGCCATCGGCGAGTGGACCGTCGGCGTCACCTACGGCCGCTGTTCACAGAACGAGGTCGCCGAAGCGATGCGCGAGGAGGGCGCCGACGCCTCCGTCATCGTCAAGCCCGCGGGGTCGGCGTCCATCCGCGGCACCGACTCCTTCGAGCGCTGTCACGAGGTCGCCGGGCAGGTCAACGGCGGCGGTCACCCGAAGGCGGCGGGCTGTAAACCCGATATCTACGACGACATGCTGGATTACGCCCACCACTGGACGACTCGGGGCGCTATCACGAAACAGGTCATCCTCGATGCGTTCCGGAACCTACCCGAAGAAGACGAGGAAGGCGTCGAAACCGACCGCTAACTCACTCCTCGACGACCCACTTATCCGAGTAGGTCGTCCCGCAGGCACAGGCTGCGTAGCCGTGAATCACGTCGCCGTCGGCGTAAATGCCGCCGACGCCCTCGTTTTGTTCCTCCGCGAAGGCGAAGACGAACTTGACGTAGTGGTCCTCGTCGGGCTTTTCGTCGGTGTCCGGACACGTCCCGCCGGTGCAGTCGGCGTCGATGTCGCCGTCGGTCTGCATCGCCATCCCCGCGAAGTCCATCGCGTCGAGGCCCGTCGCCTGCTGGAAGGCCGACCGGCCCTCCTTGCCGGGCAACACCAACACGACGCCGTCGTCGACGCGGGTTCCGATTTCCAGCAACTCGCCCATCGTCCCGACGCCCTCTTCGTGGAGGTACACGAGGATGTCGTCGACGCGCTCGCCCTCTAGGAAGGCGTCATACAGCGCGCTCGCGGGGCGGTCGTCGTCGGTCATCCGTCGAGGTCCTCCGCTATCGAGGCGAGGCTGTCGTCGGGCGTCTCCGCAACGTCGTAGACGGCGTCTTCGCCCGGTGCACGGAGGCCGTACTGTTCGCCGTCGACGACTACGTCAAGAAGCGCGGAGCGACCTGCTTCGAGGCCGGCGGATTCGACCCACTCGGTGAGGCGGTTCTCGCCGCCGCCTTCCCGGGCGAGACGGGCGTTGTCGTAGAGGCCGCGCAGTTCGTACTCGCCGTCGAGGCCGACATCGACGGGGGCGTGATACGTCGACTCGTCGGCCTCGATGCGGACGACGCCTTCCGGCATCGTCCCTTCGGGAACGACGAGTTTCGGTCGGTCGAGCGCGCCGGCTGATTCGATGGCGACGCGAACAGTCTCGACGCCGTCGGAGGAAAGACTGGGCATGGATGCGATACGAACAGAAGGGGAGATTACTCGTCGTCCTCGTCGCCGCCGAGCAGTTCCTCGACGGACTGGTCGCCGCGACCGACGATTTTTGCGTTAATCTGCCGCGTGTCGTCGGAGACCTCGGCGCCGCGGACGGTCACGCGCTTGCGCTCGCCGTCGACGCTCGGCTCGAAGCCGACGCCGCCCTCAAGCAGGATGGCCTTCGTGCTGGTGCCAGCCACGTCCTCGCGCATCGGGCGGCCGGAGGTGTCCGACCCGCCGGTGAGTTCGAGTTCGTAGCCGGGGAGGCCGACGGCATCGCCGTCGACCGTCTCGCCGAGCGAGCGGCCGATGAATCGGTTCGCGTCCTGTCCGTCAACATCGAAGGAGTGCGTGGTGCCCTCCTCTGGGTCGCCGACGACGACCTGAAAGTCTGCCATACGGGTTTCAACTCGATGCGTCGGCAAAAGGGTATTGAAAAGACCTCGGCGTCTGAACTGCCGCTGAAGCCCGCGTTCCGTGCTCAGTCGGCCAGTTTTGCGGCCATCTCCAACTCGAAGCCGCTGGTGTCGCACGGCTCGAAGCCGACCTTCCGGTACAGCGCCGTCGCGGCCTTGTTCCAGCGCTCGACGGTGAGCCACACCTGCTCGATGCCGCTCTCGCGGCCCGCCCCGAGCAGACACTCGATGAGTTGGGTTCCGATACCCGCCTCCTGAAACTCTCGAAGGACGAAGATGGCCAACTCCGAGGCGCCCTCGGTGTCGGGAACGAGCGTCGCGTGGCCGACCGCGTCGTCGCCGTGCCACGCGACGACGTTCACACACTCATCGAGGAGCAGGTTGTCGAGCCACTTCCGAACTCCCTTCTCGGCGGTCGGCGGAATCCCTTGTGCGCGGTCCTCGGGGTCGAACTGCAGATACATCTCGACGAGCGTCTCGAACTCGTCGTCGTAGCGGCGGATTTCGATGTCGCGGCCGTCGCGGTCGGAGAACGAACGTGGTGGCCCTTCGTAGGGCCCGGCCACCTCGTCTGGGTACTCGCGAGTCATCGGATGAGTGTCACCGTCGTTTGGGCGTTCAGCAGGACGAACTCAGCAATAGAGCCGAGTTGTACTTTTCCGAGCGGACTCGTCTCGCCGCCGCCCAATACGATTCGGTCGAACTCCTCGCGCTCGGCGAATTCGAGCAACTGACTCCCCGGATGCCCGGAGAGCGACACCACCTCGGCGTCGAAGCCCTCGGTTTCCAACACCGCGTCGACGCGGGTCCGCAGTTCCTCTTCGTCCATGGTTGAGTCCGGGTTCTCCACGATAGCGATGGTGAGGTCGTCGCCGGCCGCCATCGCTCGCGCGACGGCTTGCTCCAGCGCATAGAGGGAGTCCTCGCTTCCGCCGATACCCAGCAGCACCTTCATGTACGGTGCTTGACGCCCCGAAGCAAAAGCCTCCCGGCCTCTCGTGTAGATTCGTTGAATTGTCGTGTGGTCGCTCACGGCTCGCGGGTCGCTTACGCTCCCCGCTCGCTCATCCGTCGGCCTCCCTCCAGTCGGCCGACGCGACTCACGGCCCACTTCGTTCGCCGTTCGGACGTATCATGGTCCTCCTTACAGTCGGACAACGCGTACGCCACCCGTCAGACAACGCCGATACGCTTTTTCGGCGGCAGAACGCTACGGCCAGTATGGCCGACGACGCGCAGGCGACGGACGATGGGGAGGAACCGACGCCGGCGTTCAGACGACTTCCGGAGGACGAACGCACCGATAGCGACGCTGACGGCGATGCGGATGTCCCCGAGGACGTCCGGGAGTACGCCCGCTTTTCGAAAATCGACGGGGCGACCTACGACCGTGCCAACGAGTTCCTCCGGGACCGGACGTACATCACCGCCCGCGAGTGGGCGATGGCGCGACTCTGTGCGGATTTCCGCACGGAAACCGGCGTCGAGATGACGAAAATCGGCGAGAACCTCCCGGAACTCGTCCCGTTCATGACCGACACCTACAGCCCGCAGGCGGTCAATCAGGCCCGCTCGTCGTTCGACGAGAAGGTCCGAAAGGCCGGCGCGACGTTCCTCTACGGCGCGATGTGTGATTTCTACACCGCCGAGGAACTCGACGACCTGATGTACGAGATTACCGAGGTGGCGAAGTTCCTGCTGGAAGTCGAGGGCGTCGAACTCACCGTCGACGAGGAACTGGAAGCCGAAGAGCGCATCTCCAGTGTCATGCGCGAGGTCCGGGAGTCCTCGGCGGCGCTGCGACACGACGAACTCGCCTGTCCGAACTGCGGCCACGAGATGCACGCCACGGAAGACGGCACCGACGCCGACATCGCCGCCGACGCCGCCGACGACTGACGCGCGTTACTCGCGGACGTTTTTCCCGTCTCCTTCACCGAACTCGCCGTCGTGGTAGACGACGGTCCCCCGAACCATCGTCAATTCGGGGAAAACGGCATCGCGACCCTCGAACGGCGTCCACCCGCACTTCGAGTGGAGCGCTTCGCCGCGAATCGGCACGCTCGCGTCGGGGTCGAACAGCACGAGGTCGGCGTCGTTGCCGGCTTCGATGCGACCCTTGTTCGATAACTCGAAGATGTCGGCGACGTTCGCGGCGGTCACGTCCCGGACGCGCTCGTAGCCGATGACTCCTTTCCGGGCTTCCTCCAGCAACAGCGGGAGAGCGGTTTCGACGCCGGGGACGCCGCTCGGCGCGTCCCAGATGCTGGCGTCTTTCTCCTCGCGGGTGTGGGGGGCGTGGTCGGTCGCGACGATGTCGACGGTGCCGTCGACGAGTCGCTCGAACAGTTCGTCTCGCCGCCGCTCGTTCCGCAGCGGCGGGTTCATCCGGCCGAACGTTCCGAGTTCTTCGAGGTCGTCACGCGAGAGGAAGAGGTGATGCGGCGTCGCCTCGCAAGTCATCCCCGCCTCGTCGGCGATGTCGGCGCCCTCCGGCGTCGAGGTGTGGGCGATGTGAATCTCCGAGTCGAGGCCGTTCGCGACCGTACAGGCGCGGTCGATGGCCTCGATTTCGGCCTCGGCGGTGCGGTAGGCGCTCCAGGCATCGGCGTTCACAGGACGTGCGTCCTGTGTGCTCGCGAGAGCGTCGCTCTCGCGACCGTCGTCGCGTTCTGTGGCCGCCTCATCGAACAGCGTCGCGTCTTCGGCGTGAACGGTCACTTTCACGCCCGCCGCCTCCGCTTTTTCGAGGGCGTCCTCGAAGAGGTCGGCATCGATGCCCATCTCGCCCGTCGAATCGGCGAGGAACACCTCACCCAGCGCCGCGATGGGTTCCTCGAACAGTTCCTCGGGGTTCCACGCCTCCGTAACGCCGCCGTTGATGCCGTAGTCGATGGCCGATTCCCGCGCCAATCGAGCTTTCTCCTCGAAACTCGCGGCATCTATCGTCGGCGGATCGGTGTTCGGTTGGTCGAACACCGTCGTCACGCCGCCTGCAGCGGCGCTTTGCGACCCCGTCGTCCACGTCTCCTTGTGGGAGTATCCCGGCTCTCGGAAGTGGACGTGGGCGTCTATCATCCCCGGGAAGAGACGCTTTCCGTCGGCGTCCACTACGTCTCCGTCGGCGTCGAGTCCCTCCCCGACCGCGGCGATGGTTTCGCCGTCGACGAGTACGTCACGAACCCGGCCGTCGGCGAGCGTCGCGTTCCGAATGAGCATTACTCCGACTGTGGGGGGCCGACTCCTAAACGTCACGGAGTACGTCCTCCGCCGCGACGCGCTCGACGCGTCGCTCGTCGACGAACGCCGACTCGATGGCGTCGACGACCGCGCCGGGGTCGCCGGGGCCGCCCGCTGTTTCGACGCTGCCGACCGACTCGGGGTCGAACGGCACGTCGAGGGCGTCGTACACCGGCGTGAGTACGTCGGCGATGGCGGATTCGTCGGTCGCTCGGACGACGATACAGCCGCCGACGGTCGTGGTTTCACGGCGGACGCGCTGGGCGATGCCGGCGGTTTTCCCCGCTCCCTGCAGGGAGTGGTCGCCGGGACAGAACGCGCCGTCGGGTTCGCCGTCGCGGACCGTCGCCCCCAGCGACCGAAGGGCGCGTTTCAGCCGGTTGGTCGTGTCGTCGTATCGGTCTCCGATTCCCTCGCCCTCTCGATTCGGGACGACGTAGGAGAACGCGACGACCGAACCGGTGTAGGCGACCGCACGGCCGCCGACCTCGCGTTCGACGACCGCGTAGTCTCGCTGTCGGGCAGCCTGCCGAGCGCAATCGTAGCCGTCGCTGGCGGCGTCGCGGCGTCCGAAGGCGACCTGTCGATGGGGCGTCCACACACGGAGCGCCGGTTCGCCGGTCGCCTCGACGCCGGCCGAGAGCGCGGCTCCGACCTCCCGGTCGGCGTTCACGTCACCACTGCGGCCTCGAACCACGCGCATGGGCCGAGTTAGTGACGACGGGGCTAAAACGGCCCGGCCCGAAGCCGTCGGTATGGTGACGCTGCCGTCGTCGGTCATCGAGGCGTACGAGCGGTTCTCGCTGTACAACTCGCCGTATCCGGCCCACGACCGCGGCTGTGCCGTCGACTTCTACCCCGGTTCGGACGAGGCAATCTCGCCAGTCGCCGGTGAGGTCATTGAGACGCGAACGGTTCGCTGTCCGCCGAAACCGTACGCCGTCGACGAAGACCACCTGATACTCGTCGACTGTGGCGACGTGGTCGCCCGTATCCTCCACGTCGACCCGGCGGTTTCGGCGGGCGAGTCGGTCGCAGTCGGCGAGTCGCTCGGCACGCTCGTCCGCTCGGGTTTTTTCGGCCAGTGGGTCGACAACCACGTTCACCTCGGCTTCCGGAGCCACGACCAGAACCTCCGGCGGGCATCAGGGTCGCTACCGTTGGAGTTAGACGTGGCGGTCGCTGGCGTGCCGTGGGACGGCACTGGCGAAGTGCTGGAGACGGGACCGACGCACGTCTCACTCGACGGGCCGACGTACCCGGGGGAGGGGTTCGCGGCGCTGTCCAGCGACGAAGGAGCTCCACTGGACGGGGGGCTTCCCCACTACGCCGGCGGGGGAACGCTACGCCAACACGAGGGGTCGGTGTCGCTGCTCGGAACGACCGTCGGCGAGGTGACGGGAGGGGACATTCGCTGGGAGGACGTGGCCGTTTACGCCAACGATGTCCGAGCGACGGGGCTATCGCTGTTCGCCTCGCAGGTGCCGTTCGGCGCGAAACTCGTCTTCCACGATGGCCACGACTTCTCGGCCGGCGAGTCGGTTTCGGTGTCGGTCGAACCGACGAGCGAACCGGTTCGGTTGGGCTGACAGCCGGTGGTCGGACACGACAGCGCGCTCCCGCGGCGGGCCACCGGACTCCTGCCGTGTTCGCCGCGGGTTCGGGTTACGTCACGACCGTCGGTGGCCGCGGCTCCGTATATAAACCTCAGCCGTGCCGCCTGTTTTCGGGTCGAATCCACTACAAAACGAGCCAGCCGGCGATTCCGAGCAGGACGACACCCGAGATGCGCTGGAGCCACGGGCTGTCGCCGCCGAATTGTCCCGAGAGTGCGCCGACACAACCGAGGTAGGAAGCGGTGATGACGGCGTACAGCGCGCCGAGCACTAGCATTCCGGCGGCGGGGTTCGCTTCGGGTGCAAACCCCGGCAGAAAGGCGAGGAAGAACAGCGCGACCTGTGGGTTCAACACGTTGACTGTCAGGCCCTGCAGGAAGGGCTTTCCGGCCGTCGTTTCCCGTGTGTCGCCGTCGGCGTCGCGAAGCGACTGCACGCCGAGGTAGGCGAGATAGACCGCCCCGAGCGTGACGACGACCGTTCGGGCCTCGGGGACGGCGGAAAACAGCGCGGCGAGGCCGAACGCCGCCGCGGCGGTGTGGACGAGAACCCCCATCGAGACACCGAGTGCAGAGAGGACGCCGGCGCGTCGCCCCTCGCCGGCGCCGCGTGCGAGGACGTACGCCGTGTCCGGCCCCGGCGTCAGAATCAGGGCGACGGCGGCGGTCAGATAGACGGCGAGCGTCGCGGCCTCGAACACGTCTATCGGTTCTCGCGTTCGGTCAAATCGCTGTCGACCGCGGCGACGTTACGCTCCGTCGCCGTCTTCGCTCCCCGAGAGGCCGTCGTCGCCGCGTTCGAGCGCCGGCGGGGCGTCGTGGTACTCGGAGTAACCGTCGAACCAGCGGGCGATGCGCTCCAGACGGTCGACGACGTGGCCGGGTTCGCCGGACCGAGACAGTTCGTGGCCCTCACGTGGATAGCGGACGAGTCGGGTGTCGACGCCCTGCTTGCGGAGGAACAGGTAGAACAGTTCGCCGTTGTTGACGGGGACGCGGTAGTCGTCGTCGGCGTGGACGACGAGCGTCGGTGTCTCGACCGATTCGACGTGGGCCGCCGGCGAGTGTTCCCAGAGGAACTCGGGGTCCTCCCACGGCGTCGCGTCGAAATCCCACTCGACGAGGTGGAAGGCGTCGGTCGACCCGTAGAAGGAGTTGAGTTCGTAGACGCCGCGCTGGGAAACGGCGCCGGCGAAGCGGTCGGTGTGGCCGATTAGCCAGCCGGTCATGTAGCCGCCGAAGGAGCCGCCGGTGAGGAACTGCTGGGAGTCGTCGACGTAGTCGCGTTCGCACACTTCGTCGACGCCCGCGAGCACGTCAGTGCTCGTCACCGCGCCCCAGTCGCGTTCGATGGCGGCCATGAACGACTCGCCGTAGCCGGTCGACCCGCGCGGATTCGACCAGAAGACGACGTAGCCGCGGGCCGCCAGCGTCTGGAACTCGTGGAACATCGTTCCGGCCGTCGACCACATCGCGTGGGGGCCGCCGTGAATCTCGACCGTGAGGGGGTAGGTCTCGTCCTCGTCGAACTCCGGTGGGTGGAGCACCCACCCCTGTATCTCGACGCCGTCGTCGCTCTCGAAGCGGATTCCCTCTGGTTCGGCGACGTGGTGAGTCTCGAAGTAGTCCGAATTGACGTTCGTGAGTCGGCGTTCCTCTCCTTCCTCGGTCAGGAACACGTCGCCGCGGTGGTCCCACTCGCTTTTCGTCACGACGACGCGGCCGTCGCGGGCGTCGAAGGCCGTCACGTCGCCTTGGGAGACGACGACCCCGATATCCTCGCTGTCGGTGTCGACGAGCGGCCCACGCCGTACCTTCCGGTGGCCCTCGTCGGGCGTCGAGAACAGCAGCGCGTCGCCGTCGAAAGCGAAAGCGCCGGCCATACGGTCGATGCCGGCAGTCGGTCGGACGGCCTCGCCTGCCTCGCGGTCGAACACCTCGATTTCCCGTTGTCGGATGGTCGGCCGGTCGGGTTCGGTGTAGGGGTAGGCGAGTGTCCCGTCGGCGGTCGCCTCGATGTCCAACTCCCAGGCGGTCGTCGTCGTCACCGTCTCGCGGGCCAGCGTCTCGAGGTCGAGGGCATCGATGTCGTACTCGATTGAGTCGTCGGGTTCTTCGCCGCGTTTGACGCCGTAGTACAGCGTCGCCTCGTCGCCGAACGTTGGCGCGACGAAGTCGAAGTCGCCGTCGGTGTGGCGTTCGACCGCCTCCGAATCGAGGTCGACGGTGTAGACGTGGCTCCGCGTTCCGTCGAAGTACTGCTGGTCGGCGCGGTACACCATCCGGTCGATGACGCGTGGGTCCGGCGTCTCCCGCTCGTAACCGTCGTCGGCCGCGAGGTCCTGACTCGCCCGGCGTTCGGCTTCGGTGGCCCGTTGGGTGAACGTCAGCGCCTCGCCGTCCGGTCGCCACGCTATCGAGGACACGTCGCCGACCACGTCAGACACCTGTCGGGCCTCGCCGCCGTCGGTCGGGACGACGTACACGTCGGCGGTCTCGTCATCGCTCCGGACGAACGCCAGTCGGTCGCCGGACGGCGAAAAGCGCGGTTCGGTGTCGCTGCCGCCGGTCGTGAACGGTTCGGCGTCGGCGCTGCCGTCCGCCGGGACGGTGTAGACGTTCCGGTCGTAGCTCTCGTCGTCTGCCGGGTCCTCGTGGACGAAAGCGACCGTCTCGCCGTCGGGCGACAGCTGGGGGTCCGACACCTGAACGATGTCGCGATAGTCGGCGGCCTGAATCGGCTCCATGGCCGTCCGTCGGCCGCCGCGGTGGTAGGTCTTTCACTCGGAGCACTCGCAGTCAGCGGCCGAACGCTCATTTCGACGCCGGACGATGCGCCACGTATGGCCCTCCCCGATTTGCTCCCGTCCGACCGCTGGCTTCCAGCACCGACCGCCACGCTTGCGGTGTCGGCGGCCCTGTTCGGCCTCCAGATGGTCACGATTGGAACCCTCCCACAGCGAGCAGCGGTGGCCGTCGCCGTCGGAACCGCCCTCCTCGGCGGCGCGGCGCTCTTCGTCGCCCTCCGGTTGTACGCACCGCTTCTTTCGGGCGTCCTCGCCGTCCCGCTCGTGACCGTCGACCTACCGCTACTCGGCACCGTCGTCCTCCCCTGTGTCCTCGCCGTCGCCGGAGTCGAATACGGGGGTCGGCGACTGCTCGGCCACAGCGAGGTTCGACTGTCGGCGGCGACGGAAGCCTCGCTCGTGGCTGGCGTCGCTGTCGGGGCGCTGTGGACCGGGATGGTCCACGTGTTGTCACCGGGCGGCGACGATTTCGGCGTCGTCGCTCGGTCGGTCGGCGTCGAAGGGTACCTTGCGCCGCTGGCGGAACTCGCCTTCGTCGCGTTCGGTCCCCTCCTGGTGGTCGGATTGCCGGTCGCACTCGCCACTCGATTCGGCCTGCTCTCGCCGCTTCTCTTCGCGGCCGTCGAAGTTGGGTCCTTCCTGTCGGAACCCTCCGGCGGCGATACGGTCGGGTCGGCGGCGAGTCTCCTGTGGCCCGCCGGGGTGCCGCTGTTGCTCGGCGCCGCCGCCATCGAGCTGTGGGTGCGTCGTGAGGCAGTCCCGGCGCTCGGCGCTCGGCTCGCCGGCAGTTGAGGCCGCCGCGACGAACAAAGCCTTTACCGGCTGGGTAGCGTACGGAGTGTAAATGGTACTCGACGACTTGGGCAGTTCCCTCCGGGGAACGCTCGACAAGTTACAGGGGAAGACGACCCTGAGCGAGGACGACGTCGAGGAGATCGTCAAGGAGATTCAACGCTCCCTGCTCTCCGCGGACGTCGACGTCTCGCTCGTGATGGACCTCTCGGATTCCATCCGGGAGCGCGCACTGCAGGAGGAACCGCCGGCCGGCACCACCGCGAAAGACCACGTCCTCAAAATCGTCTACGAGGAGATGGTCGAACTCGTCGGCGAGTCGACGGAGCTCCCGCTGGAGGAACAGACCATCATGCTCGCCGGCCTCCAGGGGTCGGGGAAGACCACCAGCGCCGCGAAGATGGCGTGGTGGTTCTCGAAGAAGGGCCTCCGCCCGGCGGTCATCCAGACCGACACGTTCCGGCCCGGCGCCTACGACCAGGCCAAACAGATGTGCGAACGCGCCGAGGTCGACTTCTACGGCGACCCGGACAACGACGACCCCGTCGATATCGCTCGGAAGGGCCTCGAAGAGACGAAAGACGCCGACGTGCGCATCGTCGACACGGCCGGTCGCCACGCCCTCGAAGACGACCTCATCGAGGAGTTAGAGCAAATCGAGTCGGTCGTCGACCCCGACCGGAACCTCCTCGTCCTCGACGCCGCCATCGGTCAGGGCGCAAAAGACCAGGCCGAACGGTTCCACGATTCGGTCGGCATCGACGGCGTGATGATAACGAAACTCGACGGGACGGCGAAAGGTGGCGGTGCCCTCGCCGCCGTCGACCAGACCGATTCCTCCATTGCCTTCCTCGGGACCGGCGAGGAAGTCGGCGACATCGAGCGGTTCGAACCCTCCGGGTTCATCTCCCGATTGCTGGGGATGGGCGACCTCAAACAGCTCTCCGAGCGGGTCGAACGCGCGATGCAGGAGACCCAAGAGGAGGAAGATTGGGACCCCGAGGACCTGATGAAAGGGGAGTTCACCCTGAAGGACATGCGGAACCAGATGAACGCGATGAACAAGATGGGCCCGCTCGACCAGGTGATGGACATGATTCCTGGCTTGGGCGGCGGCATCAAGGACCAACTCCCCGACGACGCGATGGACATGACCCAGGACCGCCTCCGGGACTTCGAGGTCATCATGGACTCGATGACCGAAAACGAACTGGAGAACCCCCGCTCCATCGGCCAGAGCCAAATCGAGCGCATCGCCCACGGCTCCGGGAAGGACGAGGAGACCATCCGTGAACTGCTCGAACAGCACAAGATGATGTCCCGGATGATGAAGCAGTTCCAGGGGATGGGCGACGGCGACATGCAGCGGATGATGAAACAGATGCAGGGCGGCGGTGGCGGCGGTGGCGGCGGCGGTCTCGGCGGAATGGGGCCGTTCGGCGACTAAAAACGTCGTAGTTGATGGGTTGCCTTTTGACACGAAAAACGATTAGTGGTCACGCTCAGTCGACTCACACATGTCGCCCTCCACTCGATTCGGTCGTCTCAGCCCCTATCGGCTGGCCATCCTCGTCGTCTTCTTGGGCCTTTTCGGCGCTGGGGTCGCGTTCACCGATGAGCCCCTTGCGCCGACTGTCCTCGTGATGGGGGTGCTCGTGGCGGTATATCTCCTCGCCAGCGCCTTCGATTCGGTCCGTGACCACCCCCTTTTCAACGTCGCCAACGCGGCATGGCTAACTGTCGTGTTCGTGCTGTGGTACGTCTCGACCGACGAGAGCATCGTCGTTCTTGCGTTCGCCGTCCTCGCGGCGGTCGGCACCGCCGTCGAGGCGTACAACTACCGCAACGACACGTCGTATCTCCGCATCGATTTCTGAACGTGATTCCAGCCGTATCTGTGGCGGCACCTAGTCTCAAGTGTCCCTGCCGAGACAGAAGGGTATGGCAGACGAGCCAAATCCACAGCTACAGCCCATCCTCGATATGGTCAACCAGACGCCGCCCCTCGAAGAGGTCGGCGTGGAGGGTGCCCGACAGCAGTTCGACTCCGTGGCGGATTTCACGCCCTCGTATGAGGTGTACGACGAATACGACACCACCGTCGCCGGCGCGACCGAAGAGCTAGACGCCCGCGTCTACCAGCCCGGCGAGGGCGAGCGACCAGTGCTCGTGTACTTCCACGGCGGCGGCTTCGTCGTCGGCGGACTCGACACCCACGACAACGTCTGTCAGAAAATCGCCGAGGAGAGCGGCTGGACGGTCGTCTCCGTCGACTACCGACTGGCGCCGGAACACCCCTTCCCCGCGGCGCTGGAGGACGCCTACGCCGCCACCGAGTACGTAGACGAAAACCCCGAGGCGTTCGGTGGCGACGGCACGCTCGCGGTCGGCGGCGACAGCGCCGGTGCGAACCTCTCGGCGGGCGTCTCGCTCATGGCCCGTGACGCCGAACTCGAAGTGACGTCCGACGTTGTGGGACCGGACATCGCCCATCAGGTGCTGTTCTACCCCGTCTGTGGGTCGCCGTTCGAGGAGTACGACAGTCGCGAGGAGAACGCCGAGGGGTACTTCCTCGAACGCGAGACGATGGAGTGGTTCCAAGACCAGTACGTCCAGTCGCCGGTCCACTCCCGAAACGAGTACCTCGCCCCGCTTCTCGCCGAGGACCTCTCGGGACTGCCGCCGGCGACGGTCGTCACTGCAGGCTTCGACCCCCTTCGGGACGAGGGCAACCGCTACGCCGAGGCGCTGGAGGACGCCGGCAACGAGGTTTTCCACACACAGTACGACGACATGATTCACGGCTTCGTTAGTTTCCTTGGCTTCGTCGATGCCGCTGAGGACGCGATTCGCGCCGCATCGAGCGGTCTTGAGGCCGAACGCTGAGGTATCTCCGGCCTGGTTCGTTCCACCCGAAACGCAACCGTTTCCACCGCCCCGCCCCTGTTTCGACTCGAATGGCCCCCTCCGTCGGTTCGATACTCGTCGGCGACGTGTTGCCGCGAGTGCTCACCATCGCCGTCGCCATCGCGGGCGGGGTCACCTTCGCGAACCTGCTCGTCGCCTTCGGCGTCATCGATTACATCGCGACGCTGTCGCGGCCGCTGACCGGTCCCGCGAACCTCCCCGACGAGGTCGGTGGCGCCATCATCACCACGGCCGCGTCGACGACGGCGGGCTACGGCATGCTCGCGGAGTATCGCGATTCCGGCTTGCTCGACGACCGTGCGACGCTCGTCGCCGTCACCATCAACACGTTCTTCGGCTTCGTCCAGCACATCTTCACCTTCTATGCCCCCGTCCTGATTCCGATTCTCGGACTCCGCGTCGGCCTGCTGTACGTCGGCGCCCGCGCTGGCGTCGCACTCGCGATTACGCTCACCGGTGTCGCGTTGGGCGCGCTGTTGCTCTCGGCGAAGAATGTCGACCCCGAGGCGATGGCGGGTGGCGAGGGCGACGGGGAAGCCCCTCCCGACGCGCGAGCAGACGGCGGCGAGAGCGACGACTCCGAGAACGGACCGCCCGAGACGACCCGCGGAAAACTCCGCGAGGCCGGCCGCTCCGGCGTCGAGAAGACGTGGGACATCCTCCCCCGACTCGTCGTCGTCTACACCCTCGTCGTCCTGCTGACGACGTACTACGACCTCGAAGCGCTGACCGGTGGCGCCGCCGACCCGCTGGCGACGCTGACCGGCCTGCCCTCTGCGGCCGTCCCCGTCATCGTCGTCTACGCCTTCGACACCACCAGCGGTGCCGTCACTATCGCCCCGCTCATCGAGGACGGCGTCTTCACCGCCCGAACCGCCGTCGCCACGATGCTGCTCGGCGGTATCGTCTCCTTTACCGTCTCGACGTTCAAGCGGTCGGTTCCGTTCCAGTTCGGCATCTGGGGGACGGAGTTTGGCACGAAAGTCGTCGTCGTGAACACGACGCTGAAGGTGGTGTGGATTGCCGTCGCGTTGGCACTGCTGTTGGCGGTTTGAGACTCAAAAAACAGCGACGTGTCGAGCGCTTCGGAGCCGACCGTTCGTGTGGTCAGCTCTCGATTGGGATGGCCTCGCCGGGGGCGGTACCCTCGGCGATGGGGATGGTCACTTCGAGGACGCCGTTGGTGTACTCGGCTTCGATGCCGTCGTCGACGACTCGCTTGGGCAGGCGGAACGACCGATAGTACCGCTTCCGCCGGCCGCGGTCGTCGTCGGTGTGTTCGGCGGCGACGTAGAGTCGGCCGTCGTCCCAGCGGAGGTCGATGTCCTCGGGGTCGAACCCGGGCATCTCGACGCTGAGGACGAAGGCGTCCTCCTGTTCGTACAGTTCGAAGCCATCCTCACTCCCGTCCGTTCCGAACAGGCGAGACGGGAGACCGAGGTCACTCGTCCACGAACCTGACGGTGTGGTCGGGAATGCCATCTTGGAACACCTCCACTCGACGGTATGTGCTCGCTTCGAAATAAATTTTTCGGAAGTTTATTTACTGGTCTCCCTCTCGCTGCCCTTTTGAAGCCGCCGCCCGTACCGCCGGTCGTGGAACTCCTCGCGACGACCAACGGCGGGCTCGAGACGATTGCTGCGGACGAACTCGACAACCTCGTCGGCGCCGATGCCGACAGACACCACCGTGGCGTCGTCGCGTTCAGTGGAAACCACGACGACGTTTACGACCTCCACTACCGCTCGCGGACCTGCCACCGCATCATGGAGGTACTCGTCGACGCGCCGGTTGCGGAACTCGAAGATGTCTACGACCGCACGCGGGAGGCCGACATCGCCACCCACCTGCCCTTTGCCGACTTCGGCGTCGTCGGCACCCGACACGGCAGCCACGACTTTACCAGCGTCGACGTGGCCGAGCGGGTCGGACAGGCCGTCATCGACGACTACCGCGAGTCGACCGGTGACCGTCTCCCCGTGGATTTGGACGACCCGACCGTGCGACTGGAGGCGTATCTCTACGACGACCGGTTCACGCTGGCAATCGATTTGAGCGGTGAGTCGCTGCACAAACGTCCCTATCGGGTCTGTGAACACGACGCGCCGCTTCGCTCGACGTTCGCCTACTCGATGCTCCGTATCGCTGGCTACGAGGCCGACGACCGACTAATCGACCCGATGGCGGGGTCGGCGACGATTCCCATCGAGGCGGCACTGGCGGCGACCGACCGGGTTCCCTATCCGGGATTCGAACCGGCCTTCGACGCACTGCCTCGTTACGACGGCGACGCCTTCGAAGAGCGCCGGGCCGCCCACGAACCGACGACCCCCGACGTCGCCCCCGACATCGAGGCCCGGGAAATCCGGAACCGCTGGCGACGCTGTGGGCGCGTCAACCGGGACGCGGCGGGCCTCGACTGCGTCGACATCGTCGAAGCCGACGCTCGGGACGCTCCCATCGACGCCGACTGCGTCGTCACGAACCTCCCGTTCGGTATCCGGGTCAGCGAGGACCTCCGGGAGCTGTATTCGGCCTTCGCCGACCGCCTCCGTGAGGGCTCCGTCGACCGCTGTGTCGCGCTGACGACGAAACCCGAACTAATGCCGCTGGAACCGGTCGAACGCTACGACGTTCCCTACGGCCGCCTGGAGGCCACTATCGTCGTCTACGAACCCTGAACGGCCTTTGGCGACCGCTCTACTGGACGACTGTTGACAAGTACAGCCGCTGTTCGATACCTTTATGAACAATCGTGTTATACAGCGAAGTACATGCGAAACGCTGCCCGCGTCCGTGGTTCGCAACTCCTCCTTGTAGGCGTACATTGCTGATTCTCCGGTCCGACCGCACCGCCTTCGACCGCACTTTCAAACCCTACAAATGAGCACCGAACCCCGATCCGACGCCCAGCCGATGACCGACGCCCGAACGACAGCAATCACCGCCCGTGGCCGCAGCGACCCGTGGGCCGACGAGGACGCGACGCCGTCACTTACCGCCGCCCGCGCACCACGACAGTTCGAGCCGACCGTCCGGGAGCGACTTCGCAACCTGATGGACGACGAGAACGCCTATTGTAGCTGAACGCCCGTTTCTCGACGCTTCCGCTTCGACCGCACAGCGACTGCACAGCGAGCAGCCGGACGGACAAGACGCTTGCCCGTCCAGTTCCAACACACGGTATGGACCGTCCGACGTGGCTGAGCGCACCGAACGCCCGCGTCGTCGACGCGTCGCTGCTCATTGGCGTCGCCTTCGTCGTCACCACCGGCGTCGTCAGCCTCTACTCCGGCCGCCCGAGTCGGGCGTGGGTGTTTCTCACTCACGGCGTCGGTGGCCTCGTCGTGGCGGCACTCGTCGCACTCAAACTCGCCCGCGTCCGGCATCGACTCCGCGGCGCTGCCGAAAGCGCCGTCGTCGCGCTCTCGGCGGCACTCGCCGTCGTCACCGTCGCCGCACTCACGAGCGGCGTCGCGTGGGTGTTCGGCGCCTCCGTGGACCTCGGCCCGTGGGGACTGCTCAACCTCCACATCGGCCTCGGGTTGCTCGTCGTTCCCCTCCTTCTCGCCCACCTCTACTGGCGGTTCGGGCTCCCGTCGAGTGCCGACTTCGAGGGCCGCCGGACCGCGCTGCGCTACACGGCCCTCGTCGTCGCCGGCGCGGCCACCTACCGACTGCAGGGAGCGGCTAACGCCGCACTCGAAACAGCGGGCAGCGAGCGGCGATTCACCGGCTCTCGCGAGGAGGGAAGCGACGACGGCAACGGCTTTCCCGTCACGAGTTGGGTCGCCGACGACCCCGCCCCACTAGACCGCCAGGCGTGGTCGCTCTCCGTCGACGGGTCGGTTGAGGAGTCTCTCGACCTCGACTACGACGACCTTGCTCGCAACGAACGGCGAGCACTCCTCGACTGCACCAGCGGCTGGTACTCCGAACACGACTGGCAGGGTATCGCCGTCGGCGAACTACTCGACGCCGCCGGCCCCGAAGACGACGCCGAGTGGGTGTCGTTCCGCTCGGTGACCGGCTATCGCTGGAGTCTCCCCATCGAGGAGGCTCGCGATGCGCTGTTGGCGACCCACGTCGACGGCGAAGAACTCAGCCACGGCCACGGATTTCCGCTACGGTTGGTCGCACCCGGCAGACGCGGCTTCCAGTGGGTGAAGTGGGTCGAGGACGTTCGGGTGACCCGCCGCCGCGACCACAGCGAGCGGCTGGCGATTTTCGTCAGCGGCTTTCGGTAGTGTCGACGGGCCGGCCCTCTTCCGTCGGCGGCGCGATGTGGTCGATGAATGACTCTACGTCCGGCTCTTTCACCCGAACGCGGACGTGAATCTCGCCGAGTTCGCTCCCCTCGCCGACGGCGAAGTTGACCGCCCCGCGGAAGGCGGCCTGTTTCTTCAACTCGAAACTGAACACCTCGCCGTCCTGTCCAGCGAAGAACTGCCCGCGGGCGGTGTCGAGGATGGCCTGCTCGTGGAGGCGCTCCGAGAGGTGGTCCAGCGAGTGACACGTCGCCAGCAGTTCGCCGGGGTGGGATTCGATTTCGGCCTCCGGGAAGAGGTTGTGGATGGCGTCGGCGACCCGGTCGGTTACCTCGGTGTCGTTGACCGGTGCCGTAATCTGGACGTCGATGCTGTATATCATTGTAGTACCTCCCGAACCTGCGTTCGGAACTCCTCTAGGGTCCCCGTGTTCTCGATGGTGATGTCGGCACGTTCCATCGCCTCGCCGAGGCCGAACCCCAACTCGCGTTCGTCGCGGGCGGCGAGGCCCTCGCCGTCGCCGTCGACTTTGTCTCGGCCGCGTTCGCCGATGCGTTGCTCGCGGAGTTCGAACGGCGCCTCGACGCTCACGAGGACGAACGCCTCACCGAAACGCTCCTCGAAGGCGTCGACCTCCACGCCCGAACGGATGCCGTCGACGAGGACCGTATCGGCTTCCGTTAGTGCCTCCTCGATGTGGGGCAGCGACTCCTCGGCGATGGCCGCCGGGCCGTTCTCCTCGCGGAGCGCCTGGGCGATTTCGCCGTGGTGCTCGGCGGGGTCCAGCCCGCGGTTGCGACACTCCGCGCGGATGACATCGCCCATCGTCACGACCGGGATGTCGAGTGACTCGGCGACGGCGGCGAACTCGCCTTTGCCGCTGCCGGCCAACCCGACGGTTCCGATGACTCGCATTCACCCCGAGATACCTCCCTGTCGGGCTTGAAGGCTTTGCTCGGCGGCCGTCACGCTCATCTCTCGTGGCACCCTATCCGAGAGCATGTCCGAACGCTCGTTTTTCACCCGCGCCCTGTGGTTCGTCTTCATCGGCTGGTGGCTCACCCCTGTCCTCGTCAACGCCGCGTGGCTGCTGGGACTCACCGTGATTCTGCTGCCCGTCTCGGTGAAACTCATCAACCTCGTCCCGACGGCGCTGACGCTGAAGACGCCCCAATCGACGCTTGACCCCGAGAGCGCCCGCGGCCAGCGCAACCTCCTCGTGCGGGCGCTGTACTTCGTCTTCGTCGGCTGGTGGCTGAGTTTCCTGTGGGCCAACGTCGCGAACCTGCTGGCGGTGTCGATTATCGGCTTGCCGGTCGCGATTTGGATGCTGCATCGGCTGCCGTTCGTGCTGTCGCTGTATCGGTACGACGGCTGATTCGCACCGTTTTTGAGGTGGGGTCCGCTATTCGACGGTAGGGCACGTAGCTCAGCTAGGATAGAGCGTCGGACTTCTATCCGCACCGGGCTTGCGGTGTGGGAAGCCATCCGACGGCCGTGGGTTCGAATCCCACCGTGCTCGTCATCTCCGAGTAACGCGAGGAGTGACGACTCCGGGGTTCGAACCCTGGAAGTCGCAGCGGCCGAGCGTAGCGAGGCCGACCGTCTTCCTTCGGTGAGACTCCCACCGTGCTCGTTCCTCCCTTCGGTCGTCATTCCCACGGTGTAGTTCGCGAAGCCGCCGGCTTCGCTCACTCCCACCGTGCTCGCTCTCCGTTCGGTCGTCACTCACGGGTTATGATTAGCGAAGCTTTCCGAGTGTAGAAGTTCAACTATTGACCAAAACGTCCGTCGAGTCAGTCCGTTTGGCCCGCCGTCTGTTTCATTTGATATCGCCCACCGATGATTGCCGTGAGGCCGACGGCCGAAAGCGAGAGGAAGGCAAGCCACGCGTAGTCGTACACTACGACCGGACACTGGGGGTTTACATAGACCAGCTGTAACGTCGAATCTAGGTGGAGACCTTCCGGGCTGGAGACTCCACACGGGTGTCCGCCCGGCCAGAGTAGGCCGAACGCGTTTCCCCACCCAACCCACAGGACGGCGGCTCCAAACGCAATGAGGAGAACGTTCTGCGCCTTCACGTGTAACTTCGGTGTCTTGTACGAGTGTTAAATTCCTTCCGACGGTTCTCCGCCTGCCCACCGCACGTGGTCGATTCTCGACGGTGACCAGCTGACCGCTCTCTTGACAGCCTCTCCCAGCGCCAATCTCAAACACACATCTCACGATATTCGTCATAATCTTGCACGTATGTATTCAAAATAGCGTAATAGGTTGTCTAGAGAAAAGATTTATTACCTCTCTCCGGATGTTTGTAGATGTAATGTCCGCAAGCGTCCCACCGTACGTGGGGTCAGCAAACTACGCACCGTGTCCCGAGTGCCGAGAAGGGGCCCTCACGTGGGACCCCGTCGAAGGAACGAGTACCTGTGGGGTGTGTGAAAACGCTCGGTAACCTCGACCGACCGCTCTGGCAATCTGCCATTACCGCCGACGCCGCTTTGCGGCGTCACCCGCCGGCTCCGTGGGCCGGCGACTCCTGTCATCGACTCCGCCCTGCTCGGGCGGACGCCGTGGCGCTCTGTCCACCGCTGCGGCATTCGTTTTCGTGCCGAAACGTAGTGAAAAGCGACGCAGTCCGTTCTCTCGGTGTTACTCCCCGAAGCCGTCTTCGAACCGGAACGTTCCGTCCCGCTGGACGACCTACACGAACCTTTTACGGCGGTCTCGCTGTGCTCGACCGCCGCAAAACGTTCATGAAAACTTAGTCTTCGAAGCCGTCTTCGAACCGGAACGTTCCGTCCCGCTGGACGACTTCCCCGTCGACTTCGATGTAAGAGTCCTCGCTCATGTCGACTATCATGTCGACGTGGACGGCCGATTCGTTCTGCTCGCGGCCTTCGCCGACGGTGTCGGGGTAGGCGCGTCCGACCGCCATGTGGACGGTGTCGCCCATCTTCTCGTCGAACAGCATGTTGTAGGTAAAGCGGTCGATGTCGCGGTTCATCCCGATGCCGAGTTCACCGAGTCGACTCGCGCCGGGGTCGGTTTCCAGTACCTCGGTCAGCAGGGCCTCGTTTTGGTCGGCGGCGTGTTCGACGACTTCGCCGTCCTCGAAGACGAGGTGGGCGCCCGTAATCTCACGGCCCTGATGGTACAGCGGCTTGTCGAACAGCACCTCGCCGTTGACGCTGTCGACGACGGGAGCGGTGAACACCTCGCCACCGGGGAGGTTCTTCTCGGCGTAGTCGTTGATGGTCACCATCCCGTCGACGGACATCGTCACGTCTGTGGTGTCGCCACTCACGATGTGGACCTCGTCTGCGGGGTCGAGAAGCTCGACCATCCGCTGTTGGTGCTTTCGTTGGGCTTCCCAGTCTTTGTTTACGGCGTCCCAGACGAAGCCCTCGTAGGCCTCGGTGGACATCCCGGCGAGTTGGGCGCTGGCTTGGGAGGGGAACTGCGTGAGACACCAGCGACTCGAGAGGGCGGCCTCCTGTACCGGCTGGTTCGCCCGCGAGCGGACGGCCTGCGTTTCGGGGTCGACATCGCTCGTCTCGGTGGCGTTTCGCTCCGCGCGGACACGGATGAGCACGTCGCTTTCCTCGTACAGCGCCTGGGTGTGGGTCGGCGTCTCGATTTTCTCGTCGTCGACGGCCTTCAGGTACGCCCGAGATGCGCGGGCGTCGTTGGCGAGATACACCGGCGTTGCACCCCGGTCACCGACGACTTCGTGGAGGGCGACCGCGAGGTCCTCGGCGACGCTCGGCGCGCTGATGACGACGTTGTCGCCCGCCTGCACGTCCGTCGAGTGGTCGACGATAATCTCTGCGTGTTCGCGAATGCGCGGGTCCATACCGAACGTGTCGTCGCCCGGACCTATACGCTTTCGACTGTGCCGGCGAAGCAACGGATAAGTTACCCGCCGTGGTAGTGGGCTCCATGTGGCGCCGCCGGGACAACGAGGAGGTGACCTGTATCGCCTGCGGCGAGTCGGTCCCGCGTTCGGAGGCCCGCGAGTACGACAAACACGGCGACCGCTGGGACCGCGAGGACAAGGCCTTCGAACACCTCTGTAAGCCCTGCTATCGCGAGTTGTGTCATCTCCCTCGAAGCGGTCTGGAGACGCTGTTAGAAGACATCGACACCGGCGGTCGCACGCGTGCGGAGTTCCTCTCCGAGTACGTCGAACGCGTCGATAGCGACCGCGAGGCCGAATCCCGAGACTAATCCAGCGCGTACATCGTGTGGTCGTACAGCGAACTGCCCTTCACCTTTACACAGCCACCGGTGTACAGCGTGCCGTCCCGGAAGATAGGTGACCCGAAGGTACCGGCGACGCCCGGCAACTCGATGCGCCACTGGGCGTCACCGCCGTCGGCCGAAAACGACGCCACCTCGTTGCCACCGACGTGAACCATCCCGCCACCCACGCCGATGCCCGTCTTGGCGACGTGGTCGACCATCCCGGACCACTGGCCCTCGCCACTCGCCCGGTCGAGGGCGACGACCCGCCGTGGCGTCGTCGTGTAGACCCGCTCGTCGTCGACCGCCGGCGTGGTGTTGACCCCTCGCTCGAAGGTCGCTCCCCACCGCTCGTCTCCGTCTCCGCCGACGGCGTACAGTCGGCCGGCGTCGGTGCCGACGTACACCGTTTCTCCATCGGACTCCGAGACCACCCGCGGCCCCTTGTGTACCGCCCCGTCGAGGTGCTTCGACCACCGAAACTCGCCGTCCCGACTCAACGCGAGCAGGCTACTGGTGTCGTCTTCCCGCGCCGTCGTCGCGACGTACACTGACTCGCCGACCGCCGGCGTGGCGAAGATGTCCGGCGCCGACAGCGTTCGCGTCCACAGTTCTGCGCCGGTGTCGAGGTCGCGTGCGGTCACCGCTGTCTCCTCGCTGTCGACCAGTGGGACGAACACCGTCCCGTCGGCGACGACCGGACTCGCCGAGACGGCGAGCGGTTCGCGCCACCGCCTTTCGCCGGTAGCGGCGTCCAGCGCCCGCAGCGACGCCGTGCCGCCGCGGTCGATGATGTTCCGTCGGCCGACGATGTCGCGGGCCGACCCGACGACCGTTCCGGCGTCGACCGCGGCGGTGAAGCCGTGGGTCAACCCGCCCATCTCGACCTGCCAGTCGACGGTCCCGTCGGAAAGCGAGACGGCGGTCAGTTTCGTCTCGCTGCCGACGTACAGTCGGTCGTCGTCGACGCCCGGCGTCGACAGCGTGAACTGCCCCGGCAACTCCTGGGTCCACGTCGCCGAAAGCGGTGCGTCCTCGAGCGTCCGGGCGGGCGTGCTGGTTGGCTCCAAGCCCGCCGTCGCGTCGACGGTTCCGGTCCGATACCCCGCCGTACAACCGGCGAGACCGGCCGCAGAGACGCCGGTGGCCGCGAGGAGGGCACGGCGCGAGAGGCGGCTATCCATGCCCATCACTTCGACTCCGCGGCCAAAAGTCCGCCGTTCGTTTCGGGGTCGTTCGGTCCCCCGTGCGACACGCCTAACTACTCGACCACACAACTCCTCGATATGACTGACCGCGACGAGCAGGCGTACGCCGGCACTGCGGAGGGGCAGGGCCCCGTCGTCATCGACGAGGAACTCGCCCGCCACCTCGCCAACAAGCGCGAGGAACTGTTCGAGGAGTTCGAGATTCGCGACGAGTTCCCGAGCGAGGTGTTGGAGGAAGCCGAGGAACGCGCCAACGACCCCGAGGGCGACATCGAGACGGAACTCGACGAGCGGAAAGACCTCCGGGAGTTGACGACGTGGACGACCGACCCCGCCGACGCACAGGACTTCGACGACGCCATCTCCATCGAACGCACCGAGGAGGGCTACCGCCTGTGGGTTCACATCGCCGACGTGACCCACTACGTCAACCCCGAGACGGCGATGTGGGAGGAGGCCCAGAAACGCGGCAACACGGTCTATCTGCCGGGGTACACGATGCACATGCTCCCGCCGATTCTGGCGGAGACGGTGTGTTCTCTGGTCCCCAACGAGGACCGACTCGCCCACACCGTCGAGATGCACATCAACGGCGAGACGCTTTCGCACGAATCCATCGACATCTACAAATCCGTCATCCACTCCGACGCCCGACTGACCTACAACGAGTGTGAGGAGTCGCTGGACGACGAGGGCCACGACCTTCACGAAAAGAACACCCTCGCCTACGAACTCGCCGAGAGACTCCACGAACAGCGCAAGGAGGACGGCTCGCTCGTGCTCAACCCCAAGCGGGACCGCGCCCACACCATCATCGAGGAGTGCATGCTGAAGGCCAACAAGGCCGTCACCCACACCCTCCAGTGGGACCGCGGCCTCGAAGCCATGTTCCGGGTCCACCCACAGCCGACGCCCGACGAGTGGGACGAGGCGCTCCGGGAGATTCAGGACCTCGAAGGCGTCTCGATTCCCGGCAACACCTGGGACGACCCCCGCAAGGCCGTCAACGCCACGCTCGAAGAGGCACCGGGCCGGCAACTCAACAAGATTCAGTGGGCCGTGATGAAGGTGATGCCGCGGGCGAAGTACATGTCCGACCCCTTCGGTGGCCACCACGCGCTGAACTTCGAGATTTACGGCCACTTCACCTCGCCCATCCGCCGCCTGTCGGACCTCGTGAACCACTGGATTATCTACACCAACGAGGTGCCCGAGGGAATCGCCGACCTCTGTGACCACGCCAGCGACAAACAGAAGGACGCCGAAACCTGCGAACGCCAGTACAAGAAGTTCCTTGAGGAGGTCGGCCTCGACCCCCACGCGGTGAACAACCGGGGTATCGAGGTCGTCGAAGACCCAGAGGACGCCGACTACACGGTCTAAAACGCCCTGTCGACGCCGATTCGAGTAGCGGCAATCGACCGGGGTTCGCGGCAGATACTTGCCTGCTCGTCCCCTTATTTGGGTATCGTGCGTCGTTTCATCGCCCTCCTCGTCGCGGCCGCGCTGGTACTCTCGCTTGCGCCACCGAGCGTCGGTGCCGTCCCCGACGCTCGACTGACGGTATCCGACGTGACCGTCGCTCCCGACCGCCCGACCACCGACGAACCGACGACCGTCTCCGCGACGGTCGCGCTCTCTGCGGGGTCGACGAGCGCCGTCGAACTCGACGACGTGACGCTTCGAACCGACGACGGCGACCGCCTCGACCGCGCGTCGAACCCCGGGTCGCTGTCGCCCGGCGATAGCCTGACCGTCGACCTCGTCGGTGAGTTCGGCGACGCCGGCAGACAGAACCTCACCGTCGTCGCCCGCGGGACCGACGCCGACGGCGACGACGTGACCATCCGTCGACCCGTGACCGTCGTCGTCGAAGACTCACCGCCCGGCATCGTCGTCGACGCCGACCTCGTCGAGGGCGTCACCTCGCCGGTCGTCGTCGACATCGGCAACCCCGGCGTCGACCCGGTTCGCAACGTCGAGGTGTCGGTGCTGAAGAACACCGCCGTCGCCGACCGCGCGTTCGTTCCGACGCTCGCCGCCGGCGCCGAGGAGACGCTGAACCTCACGGTGACGCCCGACGGCGACCGCCAGGAAATCGCGGTCCGGGTCTCCTACACCACCGCTACCGGCGACCGACAGACGACGTTCCGACGGGAGACCCTCCGCGTCGAACCGCTCGAAGACGACGTCGGCATCGACGTTCGTCCGGTCCGTGAGCAACAGGCCGACGTACAGGCCGGCGGCGACCTCGGAAGCCTCCTCGGCGGTACCGGCGGCGGCAGTGCCGGCGGCAACCTCCAGCAGGACGATGCGGAGGGCGAGACGCCCGGCCAAGTCGAAGTCGCAGTCACCAACTTCGGCAACGCGCCGATTACCGAGGCCGTCGTCGAACCCGCAGGTGAGGAACCCCTCGCCCGGCAGTTCGTCGGCGACCTTGCACCCGGCGAAACCGGAACCGTGACCGTCGACCTCTCGGAGGCCTCCGGCGGCGACATCGACGTGACCGTCAACTATCGTCTCGACCGCGAACAGCGGCAGACCCAAACGACCTACGAGTACCGTCCCGAGACGGCCGCCATCACCGTCACGGGTGTCGATATGCAGCAGGACGGCGACCGACTCGTGATTACGGGCAACGCGGGCAACACCGGCGAGGCGTCGGTCTCCGGCGTCGTCGTCTCGGTCGGCGAAACCGAGTCCGTCTTCCCGGCGTATCCCCAGCGCGATTACTTCGTCGGCACCGTCGACGGCAGCGAGTTCGCCCCCTTCGAACTCACCGCACGCGTCGACGACAACGCCACGTCCGTCCCCGTCGAGGTGACCTACCGCGTCGACGGCGAGGCGTTCACCGAACGCTACGAGCTCCCGGTCGAACGCTTCGAGGACTCCGACGACGGCGGCGTTCTCGGGTCGCTGTGGCCGTTTTCGCTGAACATCGCGGGCGTCGGCATCCCGGTCGCCCTCGGCGCCGCCGCCCTCGTCCCACTGTACCGCTGGCGACGATGAGTGGTGACGTGTCGCCGCCCACGGCGGAGCGAACGGCGGTCGAAGAGCGAACCGCCCACGACAGCGAGGCGCCACCGCTGCAACTCATCGGGGTGACTCGGGAGTACGACGGCGGCGGCGAGACCGTCCGGGCGCTGATAGACGTGGATTTGACCGTCGAGGCCGGCGAGTTCGTCGCGGTCATGGGTCCCTCCGGTTCGGGAAAGTCGACGATGCTGAACACGCTCGGCCTGCTCGATACGCCCACGAGCGGGGAGGTGTTGCTCGACGGCCGCGACGTGACGACGCTCGACGACGAGGCCCGAACCGACCTCCGCAAGGAGTACATCGGCTTCGTGTTTCAGGACTTCTTCCTCATCCCGACGCTGACAGCCACCGAGAACGTGGCGCTGCCGACGGTGTACGACCGCGACCGCGACGCGACGGCCCGCGCCGAGGACTTACTGGACCGCGTCGGCCTCGGCGACCGCCTCGACCACCGCCCACCCGAACTCTCGGGTGGCCAGAAACAGCGCGTCGCCATCGCGCGGGCGCTCATCAACAGGCCCGAGGTGTTGCTGGCCGACGAACCGACCGGCAACCTCGACACCGACACCGGACGACAGGTCCTCGGTGAGTTCGAGCGCATCTGCGAGCAGGGCGTCGCGGTCGTCGCGGTCACCCACGACGAACTCGTCACCGAGTACGCCGACCGGACGGTCGAACTCGTCGACGGGCGACTGGAGGAACAATAGATGCGCCCCGGCGACTTCCCGGCGGTCGTGATGGCGACGCGAAACCTCCGGCGGAACAAACTCCGGTCGGTGCTGGCGGCGCTCGGCATCGTCATCGGCGTCCTCGCCATCGCCACGCTCGGCATCTTCGGCAACGTCCTCCAACTCGCGGCGCTGGAGTCGCTGGGCGGCCTCGGCGACCAGGTCATCGTCTCGCCGAACCAGGACGCCGGCGGCGAGTCGCTCACCGCTCGCGACATCACCGAAATCCAGCGCGTCTCGGAGGGCCGCGGTACGGTCGTCCCGTTGCGGAGCGACGGCGCCGTCGTCTCCGGAACCGGGGGGACGAGTAGCTTCGCGACCATCTACGGCACCGACCGGCCAGCGGCGCTGTTCAGCGCCGAAGCCGGCACCGTTCCCGAGCGCCACAGACAGGGCGCGCTCGTCGGCAGTTCGCTGGCCGAGGAACTCGGCGTTCAGGTCGGCAGTCTCGTCGAAATCGCCGGCAACGACTATCGGGTCATCGCCGTCCTCGCCCCCGGCGAAGACATCTCGCCCATCCAACCCGACAGCGCCATCGTCCTCCCGGAGAGCGCGTTCGTCCCCGGCGACTACGATCAGGTCGTCGTGCAGGCGAACTCCGGCGAGGACGCCCGGACTATCGCCGAAGAAGTTCGTGACCGACTCAACGCCCGCGAACAGCGTGTCTCCGTGTTCGAGTTGTCGAGCATCCTCGACCAAATCGAGGAGTTCTTCGACCTCCTGAACCAGTTCCTCATCGGTCTCGGTGCCGTCTCGCTTATCGTCGCCGGCGTCGCCATTTTCAACGTGATGTTGATGAGCACGACCGAGCGGAAGGGTGAAATCGGCCTGCTCCGTGCGGTCGGCGTCCAGAAACGGGACATCCTCCGGACGCTCGTCGTCGAGGCGACCCTGCTCGGCATCCTCGGTGGGTTCGTCGGGGTGCTGTTGAGCATCGGCGCGGCGCTGCTGTTGTGGTACGTCTCGCCAATCGCTCTCGACATCATTCTCGACCCTTCGAACGGCGTCTACCTGCTCGTTGCCTTCGTCTTCGGCGTCGCCGTCAGCCTCGCCAGTGGGCTGTACCCGGCCTGGAAGGCCGCCAATCTCGAACCCGTCGACGCGCTCCGGGACTGACACTACACACGCGCCCACCCGACGACCGGCTGTCCGAAGCGTATCGACTGGCGGTCACAACGGACGTGGGCTCGGAAGCCGTGACAAATCTCTATCAGGGGCCGTCGTCGGCCTGAGCGGCGTCGGCCATTCGGTCGGTGAAATCCCACGTGTACAGTTTCTCCGGCGTGATGCGAAGTGCGACCTCCTCGCGGCCGTCGTCGAGTAGTCGGTCGGCCAGCGAGTTGTCGGTGCCGCCGAGATACCGCTCCAACAGCTCTCGTAGAAGTGTCTTCCCCTCGTCGGCTTCGATGCTGACGGTTCCCGACCCCCTGACGCCGCGGTACGGCGGCTCATTGTCCGAGACCTCGAAGGCCACGCCGGCGTCGGCTTCGAGATACCGAACTACGTCGGCATCGGCGCCGGTTGCACAGAGGAACTCGCCGTCGTGGTAGGCGTACCAAAGCGACAGCATCCACAGCCCTCCCGAGGGCGTCCGGCAGGCGAGTCGAATCGGGACGGTCGATTCTCGGAGGTACGCGGTGGCTTCCGTCGCCGACCACGCACCGTTCCAAGCGGGCATACCCCAACCTACGGGCGAACGTGGTAATTAGTTGCTGCCGGAGATCGCGTTGTCCGGTTTCTCTTCGTCGGAAGAAGACGGCCCGCTCGCTTCGCTCGTGAAGTAGCGTTGTCAGAAAGCGCCCGAGGCGGGATTTGAACCCGCGTCACGACCGTGACAGGGTCGTATGATGGGCCACTACACCACCCGGGCCTGACGCATCTCATCGTAACCGGGTTTGTACCTTAAGGCTTTCCAATGGAAGGCGGCCCGGTTGGGTGTGACACACCACGAATCGGCCGGCCGAGTAGCGGTTTCGGAGGCGACGGCTGGCTGGCGGGGGTCCCAACTCACCGAACACGAAATACTCGACCCCCTAAATGCCACGAACACTCCCGAATCAACGAACGAGCATCCGCGAGCGCCGCAGGCGCGAAGCGGTTCTCCGGCGGCGAAGCCGCCGGTAGCGACGAAGCTGACCACCGCGCGCCTTCGGCGCGCAACGGGAGCGAGTCGCCATTTTTCATCGACGTTTTTCCGGCGCGCGGAGCGCGCCGTCGAAAAAGTTCGCAGGGAAGAACTTTTTATACTGCCCTCCGTAGGGGGTGCAACGAGCAGTCGCGTGCCGCAGTAAGGGCGGCACGAATAGCCACCGCCGTCCGATTTGGCAACTGTTAAATCCCTGCCGCCAGTAGCACGCTGTAGTATCTCGTGACAGCTTCTTCACCCGGTCAGCCCAACACATGGTAGACGTAAGCCAACACAATCTGGTTCCGGAGCATTCGGTCCTCGAGGAGGACGAAATCGAGGAGATGCTCACGGAGTACGACATCGACCGCACAGACCTGCCGAAAATACAGCGTCGCGACCCCGGACTCCCCGACGAGGCGGAGGTCGGCGACGTCATCAAAATCGTCCGTGACTCCCGGACGACGGACCAAGCAGTCGTATACCGACTGGTGGTAGAATGAACCGGGAGGACCGACGCGCCGTCTCTCGGGAGTACTTCTCGCGGGACCGACTCGCCGAGCACCACTTCCGGTCGTTCAACAACTTCCTCGACCGCGGCATGCAGGACGTCGTCGACGAAAAGGAGAACATCGACACCGACATCGGCGACAAAGAGGGCCAAGAGCCGGTCCGTGTCGACCTCGGCAACGTCCGCATCCTGACGCCGCGCGTCCGGGAGGCTGACGGCTCCGAGGAACTGCTGTACCCCCAGGAGGCCCGCCTCCGGAACATCACCTACTCGGCGCCGGTGTTCATGGAGATGAGCATCGTCCGCGGCGGCGAGGAGGAGGAAGAACACATCGTCGACCAGGCGGAGACGAAGGTCGGCCGGATGCCGATTATGGTCGGCTCCGACAAGTGCAATATCGCGGGATTCACCCGCGACGAACTCATCGAAATCGGCGAGGACCCCGCCGACCCCGGTGGGTACTTCATCGTCAACGGCTCCGAGCGCGTTCTGATGACGAGCGAGGACCTCGCGCCGAACAAGATTCTCGCCGAGTACGACACGAAGTACGGCGACGAGATTCAGATTGCCAAGACGTTCAGCCAACGGCGCGGCTACCGCGCGCTCGTGCTGTGTGAGCGGAACCGAAGCGGCATCCTCGAAGTGTCGTTCCCCTCCGTTTCGGGCTCTATCAACTTCGTGACGCTGGTTCGGGCCCTCGGGCTGGAGTCCGACGAGGAAATCGTCCACCGCGTCAGCGACGACCCCGAAATCGTGAAGTTCATGCTGGAGAACCTGGAGGCCGCGGAGGTCCAATCGACCGCCGAGGCCATCGAGCAGTTGGGCCAGCGGGTCGCTTCGGGGCAGGGGAAGAACTACCAGTTGAAGCGGGCGAACTACGTCATCGACCGGTATCTCCTGCCGCACCTCCACGAGGAAGGTGTCGAGGACGAGGAGACGCGGATGAACAAGGCCGTCTACCTCTGTCGGATGGCCGAGGCCTGTTTCGAGTTGGCACTGGAGCGTCGGGAATCCGACGACAAGGACCACTACGCCAACAAGCGGCTGAAGGTCTCCGGCGACCTGATGAAGGACCTGTTCCGGACGGCGCTGAACAAGCTCTCCCGGGACGTGAAGTACCAACTCGAACGGGCGAACATGCGGAACCGACAGTTGTCGGTGAACACGGTCGTTCGCTCGGACGTGCTGACCGAACGGCTCGAACACCCCATCGCGACGGGCAACTGGGTGGGCGGCCGCTCCGGCGTGAGCCAGTTGGTCGACCGGACCGACTACATGGGTGTGCTGTCCCACCTCCGTCGGCTCCGCTCGCCGCTCAGCCGTTCACAGCCGCACTTCGAGGCGCGTGACCTCCACGCGACCCAGTGGGGTCGCATCTGTCCCTCCGAGACGCCGGAGGGACCGAACTGTGGGCTGGTGAAGAACTTCGCACAGGCGATGGAACTGTCCCAGAGCGTCGACGACGAGCGCGGACTGAAGCGCGAACTCGCGTCGATGGGCGTCGAGGGCATTCCGGGAATCGAGACGGTCGAAACACACACGGCGGACGACTAACATGAGCCAGGGACGAGACGCAAAAGTGTACGTAAATGGGAGCCTCATCGGCACCCATCCGGACCCGCATAAACTCGCAAACGACATCCGCGAATCCCGACGACGCGGCGAAATCGACGAGATGGTGAACGTCGCGGTGCGGGAACGCACCGGCGAGGTCATCGTCAACGCCGACGCCGGCCGCGCACGCCGGCCCCTCATCGTCGTCGAGGACGGCGAACCGCTGCTCGGTGACGAGGAAATCGAGGCCGTCGAGGCGGACGAACTCCAGTTCGAGGAGCTCGTCAACCGCGGCTACATCGAGTTCATCGACGCCGAGGAGGAGGAGGACATCTTCGTCGCCGTCGACGAGGACGACCTCACCGAGGACCACACCCACCTCGAAGTCGACCCACAGTTGATGTTCGGCATCGGTGCGGGGATGATTCCGTACCCCGAACACAACGCCTCGCCGCGGATTACGATGGGGTCGGGGATGATCAAGCAGTCGCTGGGGCTGCCGTCGGCAAACTACCGCATCCGGCCCGACACGCGCCAGCACCTGCTTCACTACCCCCAACTCTCCATCGTCAAGACCCAGACGACCGAGCAAATCGGCTACGACGACCGCCCGGCGGCACAGAACTTCGTCGTCGCCGTCATGTCGTATGAGGGGTTCAACATCGAGGACGCACTCGTCATGAACAAGGCGAGCGTCGAGCGCGCACTCGCCCGGTCGCACTTCTTCCGGACCTACGAGGGCGAGGAACGCCGCTACCCCGGCGGTCAGGAGGACCGCTTCGAAATCCCCGACGATGAGGTTCGGGGCGCACGTGGCGAGGAGGCCTACACCCACCTCGACGAGGACGGCCTCGTCAACCCCGAAACGGACGTCGGCGAAAACGACGTGTTGCTCGGGAAGACATCGCCGCCGCGGTTCCTCGAAGAACCGGACGACATGGGCGGACTCTCCCCACAGAAGCGCCGTGAGACCAGCGTGACGATGCGCTCCGGTGAATCCGGCGTCGTCGACACGGTGACGCTGATGGAGGGCGAGGACGGCTCGAAACTGTCGAAAGTGAAGGTACGTGACGAACGCGTGCCGGAACTCGGCGATAAGTTCGCGTCCCGACACGGCCAGAAGGGCGTCGTCGGCCACCTCGCCCCACAGGAGGACATGCCGTTCACGCAGGACGGCCTCGTGCCGGACCTCATCGTCAACCCCCACGCCCTGCCGTCGCGGATGACGGTCGGACACATTTTGGAGATGCTCGGCGGGAAGGTCGGATCCCTCGAGGGACGCCGCGTCGACGGGACGCCGTTCCAGGGCGAAAACGAGGACGAACTCCGCGGTGCGCTCGTCGACCGCGGCTTCAAGTCCAACGGGAAGGAAGTGATGTACTCCGGCGTCACCGGCGAACGCATCGAGGCCGAAATCTTCGTCGGGGTCATCTTCTATCAGAAGCTCTACCACATGGTGTCGAACAAACTGCACGCCCGTTCGCGCGGGCCGGTGCAGGTGTTGACGCGCCAGCCGACGGAGGGGCGTGCCCGTGAGGGTGGCCTCCGTATCGGTGAGATGGAACGGGACGTGTTCATCGGCCACGGTGCGGCCATGACGCTGAAGGAACGACTGCTCGACGAATCCGACCGCGAGTGGATTCACGTCTGCGGGCAGTGTGGGATGAGCGCGGTCGAGAACGTCGAGCAACGCCGGGTGTACTGTCCGAACTGTGACGAGGAGACGGACGTCCACGAGGTCGAGATGAGTTACGCGTTCAAACTCCTACTCGACGAGATGAAGGCGCTCGGTATCGCTCCGCGAATCGAACTGGAGGATGCAGTATAATGGAGGGACACGCACCTAAAGAAATCGGGTCGCTCAGTTTCGGACTGATGGACCCCGAGGAGTATCGGGACATGTCGGCCACCAAAGTGATTACGGCCGACACGTACGACGACGACGGCTTCCCAATCGACATGGGGCTGATGGACCCCCGACTCGGGGTCATCGACCCCGGACTGGAGTGTAAGACCTGCGGGAAGCACTCGGGTTCGTGTAACGGCCACTTCGGCCACATCGAACTCGCGGCGCCGGTCATTCACGTCGGCTTCGCGAAACTCATCCGGCGGCTCCTGCGTGGGACCTGTCGGGAGTGTTCGCGACTCTGTCTCACCGAGGACGAGCAGTCGGAGTTCCGCGACCGACTCGACCGGACGCGACAGCTCGGCGAGGACTTAAACGACGTGACGAAGGCGGCTATCCGCCTCGCACGGAAGAAGGACCGCTGTCCGCACTGCGGGGAGAAGCAGTTCGACATCAACCACGAGAAGCCGACGACGTACTACGAGGTCCAGCAGGTGCTGTCCTCGGAGTACCCCGAACGCATCGCCGCGGCGATGGAGGGACGAGACCCCGACGCCGAGGACGGCGAGGAAGACGCCGACCGCGAACCCATCGGTCCGAACGAACTCTCCGAGGAGACGGGTATCGACCTCGAACGCATCAACCAGATTCTCTCCGGGGAGTTCCGCCCGAAGAAGGACGACCGGAAGGCTCTGGAGAAGGCACTGTCCGTCGACCTCACCGAGGAGGACATGAACAAACTGATGCCCTCGGACATCCGCGACTGGTTCGAGGACATCCCCGACGACGACATGGAGACGCTCGGCATCTCCTCGGAGAAGTCCCGGCCGGAGTGGATGATTCTGACCGTGCTGCCGGTGCCGCCGGTGACCGCACGGCCGTCGATTACGCTGGACAACGGCCAACGGAGCGAGGACGACCTCACGCACAAACTGGTCGACATCATCCGCATCAACCAGCGGTTCATGGAGAACCGCGAGGCCGGTGCGCCGCAACTCATCATCGAGGACCTCTGGGAGCTGCTCCAGTACCACGTCACGACGTTCATGGACAACGAGATTTCGGGGACGCCGCCGGCCCGACACCGCTCGGGACGGCCCCTGAAGACACTCTCTCAGCGACTGAAGGGCAAGGAAGGCCGCTTCCGTGGCTCTCTGTCCGGCAAGCGCGTGAACTTCTCCGCGCGAACCGTCATCTCGCCGGACCCGACGCTCAGCCTCAACGAGGTCGGCGTTCCCGACCGGGTCGCAAGCGAGATGACCCAGACGATGAACGTCAACGACCGGAACATCGAGGACGCCCGGCGCTACGTCGCCAACGGCCCCGAATCACATCCGGGCGCCAACTACGTCAAACGGCCCGACGGCCGCCGACTGAAGGTGACCGAGAAGAACTGCGAGGAACTCGCAGAGAAAGTCGAGGTCGGTTGGGAGGTCGCTCGACACCTCATCGACGGCGACATCGTCATCTTCAACCGCCAGCCGTCGCTGCACCGGATGTCCATCATGGCCCACGAAGTGGTCGTGATGCCGTACAAGACGTTCCGGCTGAACACCGTCGTCTGTCCGCCGTACAACGCTGACTTCGACGGCGACGAGATGAACATGCACGCCCTCCAAAACGAGGAGGCCCGTGCGGAGGCGCGTGTCCTCATGCGCGTCCAAGAGCAGATTCTCAGCCCCCGGTTCGGAGAGAACATCATCGGCGCGATTCAGGACCACATCAGCGGGACGTACCTGCTGACCCACGAGAATCCGCAGTTCAACGAGACGCAGGCACTCGACCTGCTCCGTGCCACGTCCATCGACGAACTGCCCGAAGCCGACGGTACCGACGAGGAGGGCAAGGAGTACTGGACCGGGCGAACGGTGTTCTCGGAGTTGCTGCCGGAAGGGTTGAGTCTCGAGTTCACCTCTTCGGCCGGTGATACCGTTGTCATCGACGAGGGGCAACTCGTTTCCGGCACTATCGACGAGGACGCCGTCGGTGCCTTCGGCGGCGAGGTCGTCGACACCATCTGTAAGGTGTACGGCAACACTCGCGCCCGCGTGTTCGTCAACGAAGTCGCGACGCTGGCGATGCGTGCCATCATGCACTTCGGGTTCTCCATCGGTATCGACGACGAGTCCATCGAACGGGAGGCCGAAGACCAGATTGCCGAGGCCATCGACAACGCCTACGAGCGCGTCCAGAAACTCATCGACACCTATCGGTCGGGCGAACTTGAGTCGCTGCCGGGCCGGACCGTCGACGAGACGCTGGAGATGAAAATCATGCAGACGCTCGGGAAAGCCCGTGACTCCGCCGGTGACATCGCCGACGACCACTTCGGCGACGACAACCCCGCGGTCGTCATGGCCCAGTCCGGCGCACGTGGGTCGATGCTGAACCTCACGCAGATGGCCGGCTGTGTCGGCCAGCAGGCAGTCCGCGGCGAGCGAATCAACCGCGGTTACGAGGACCGTACCCTGAGTCACTTCCAGCGCAACGACCTCTCGGCTGACGCCCACGGCTTCGTCGAGAACTCCTACCGCAACGGCCTGACGCCGCGGGAGTTCTTCTTCCACGCGATGGGCGGCCGCGAGGGACTGGTCGACACCGCGGTCCGAACGTCGAAGTCCGGCTACCTCCAGCGCCGACTCATCAACGCGCTGTCGGAGTTGGAAGCGCAGTACGACGGCACGGTCCGGGACACTTCCGACACCATCGTCCAGTTCGAGTTCGGCGAGGACGGCACTTCGCCGGTTCGGGTCTCCTCCGACGAGAAGTTCGACATCGACGTCGAATCCATCGCCGACCGCATCGTCGAAGAGGAGTTCGACACCGAACAGGCACGCGAGGAGTTCCTCGGCCTGCAGGAGCCGACGACGAACCTCTCGGAACACGGGGAGTCGTGGCGAACCGCCTCGGGAACGGAGGTGGAATCCGATGACTGAGGTTACCGACGACATCGAGGCCATCGTCGAGGACACCGACCTCCCGCGACGGCTGAAAGACGAGGTCTATGAGACCATCGAGGCCCGTGAGGGCGTAACGACCGAACAGGCCGAGAGCATCACGCAGGCCGTCGAGTCCCAGTACCTCGATACGCGCATCGACCCGCTGGACCCCGTCGGGACCGTCTCGGCGCAGTCCATCGGCGAACCCGGAACGCAGATGACGATGAACACGTTCCACTACGCGGGCGTCGCGGAAATCGACGTGACACAGGGGCTGCCACGGCTCATCGAGCTGGTGGACGCCCGAAAGACGCCCGACACGCCGATGATGACGGTGCATCTCGACGGCGAGTACGCCGAGGACCGCGAGAAGGCCCACGAGGTCGTCTGGCAAATCGAGGCGACGCGCATCCTCGCGTTGGGTGACATCTCGACGAACGTCGCGGACATGCTCGTCCGCATCGACCTCAACGAGGAGACCCTCGAAGAGCGGTGGCCGACCGTCGAGAGCCTCCCGGAGGTGGCCGGCGAAATCGCCGACACCATCGATTCGAAACTCGGCGTCGAGACGGTCCAGCCCGAACCGACCGTCATCGAGTTCGGCCCCGACCAGCCCTCCTACCGGGAGTTGCTCCAGTTGGTCGAAGAACTTCGGGAAGTCGTGTTCAAGGGCATCGACGAAATCAGCCGCGTCGTCATTCGGAAGGAAGAACTCGAAGACGGCGAGGAGTTCGTCCTCTACACCGAGGGGTCGTCGTTCGGCGACGTTCTCGACATCGAGGGCGTCGACGCATCCCGGACGACGTGTAACAACATCCACGAAATCAACCGCAACCTCGGCATCGAGGCGGCCCGCGAGGCCATAATCGAGGAGACGATGAACACGCTCGAAGAGCAGGGGCTCGACGACGTGAACATTCGGCACCTGATGTTGGTCGCCGACATCATGACCAACAACGGCGAAATCGAGTCCATCGGCCGACACGGCATCTCCGGCAACAAGGACTCGGTGTTGGCGCGTGCGGCCTTCGAGGTCACCGTCAACCACCTGCTCGATGCGGCGATTCACGGCGAGGTCGACGCCCTCGATGGGGTCACGGAGAACGTCATCGTCGGCAAACCCATCAAACTGGGCACCGGCGACGTCGACCTTCGGATGGGCGCAAAGCAAACCGGCGGCAAATCCGCCGACGACTAATTTCGGGCTCGCGTTTCATACTTCATGACCGTCACGCTCTCCGACGAGGCCAGACAGTACATTGCGCTCCTCGATGAGGAAACCGGCGTGGCGGCGACTGATTGTCTCGTAGACGACGAGGACCGCCTGACTTTCGTCGTGCCGCCGGGGACGATGGGACAGGCCATCGGACCGGGCGGAAAACACGTCAAGACCCTCGAAGAGCGGTTGGGCAAGCACATCGAGTTAGTGGAGGGAGCGGACACACCCGAGGATTTCGTCGCGAACGCGCTCGCGCCCGCGGCGGTGTACAACGTGACGATAAGCAACGGCGATACGACCGTCGCCTACGCGGAGGTCGACCACGACGACCGCGGCGTCGCCATCGGGACGGAGGGTCGAAACATCGCTATTGCGCGTCGGTTGGCGAAGCGTCACTTCGACATCGACGAAATCGAGCTAACGTAGCAGGCGTCGCCACTCCCGAACGAGGATGCTCCCGCAGTCGGGGCCATCACCGCCAAGGGCGGCGTACAGCCGGCGTTCGCGGTTGGTGGGTCCAGACGAGTGGGTGTGACTCCCACGTGCGGGAAGGACACACGACGACGCGGTCGAAAAGGGATGCTTAAGTATCTCCGTAGGGAAGCAAGGGGTACTATGGCGAACGGCAAATACGCCGCGCGCAAACTCAAGAAGGACCGCCAGAAACACCGGTGGTCCGACTCTGATTACGCGCGCCGTGCCCGCGGACTCGGCAAGAAGTCCGACCCCCTCGAGGGCGCCCCCCAAGGTCGGGGCATCGTCCTCGAGAAGGTCGGTATCGAGGCAAAGCAGCCCAACTCGGCCATCCGGAAGTGTGTCCGAGTGCAGCTCATCAAGAACGGAAAGCAGGTCACCGCCTTCTGTCCCGGTGATGGTGCCATCTCGTTCATCGACGAGCACGACGAGGTCACCATCGCCGGTATCGGTGGTGCAAAGGGTCGTGCGATGGGCGACCTCTCGGGTGTCAACTACAAAGTCGAGAAGGTCAACGGCGTCTCGATGATTGAACTCGTCCGCGGGAACGCGGAGAAGCCGGTGCGATAACGATGAGTTCGGACGCACCCGAGCCGGACGCCCCGGCATCGACCGACGACGAACGCGTCTCGGCGAAACTGTTCGGACAGTGGGAAATCGGCGAAATCGAGTACACCGACCCCTCGATGCGCCGCTACATCACCGTCACGCCCATCGCTCACACGATGGGACGCCACTCCGAAAAACAGTTCAAGAAATCCGAAATCAGCATCGTCGAGCGGCTCATCAACCGCCTGATGCAGACCGAGGAGAACACAGGCAAGAAACAGCAGGCGACGCGCATCGTCCGCGACGCCTTCGAAATCGTCGCCGAGCGAACCGACGAGAACCCCGTCCAGGTACTCGTCCGCGCCGTCGAGAACAGCGGCCCCCGAGAGGAGACCGTCCGCCTGAAGTACGGCGGCATCTCGGTTCCGAAGGCCGTCGACGTGGCCCCGCAGCGCCGCGTCGACCAGTCGCTGAAGTTCATCGCACAGGGCACACAGAGCGGGTCGTTCAAGACGACGACGCCGGCCGAGGAGGCGCTGGCCCAACAGATTACGGGCGCCGCCAACTACGACCTCCAGGCCTACCCCATCAGCCAGAAGGAAGAACAGGAGCGCGTCGCTGCCGCAGCCCGCTAACCGTTCGCTTTCCCTCTCGTTTCTCTTGGCGAGTAGCCCTGCCGCTGTCGAGTCAGTCTCCCGAACACCTTCCCGAAACAGCACGTTTTAGCGGGCGGGACCGCATGAGGCGGTATGGAGCCCCTCCACAGTCGCCGTCGGTTCCTCGCGTCGGTCGGTGCGGCCGGGTCAATCGCCGTTGCCGGCTGTTTCGGCCTCGGGACCGACGACCTGGAACCCGTCGACTCACAGTACGACCTCTCGGTGTCTCACGACATCGAGTCGTGGAACCGCTACGACCCCGAGTGGGAGCCGCCCCGCAACTCGCCGCAGGAGGCGACCTACGGAACGGAAACGGTCATCAAGAACCTCGAAGTCGGCTGGGACATCGAGTTCGCGGACAGCGGCGAGGTGTACATCTCCGAGCGTGTCGGCCGCATCAGTCGTTACTCCTCGGGGGAACTGGAAGCCGTCGCCACGCCCGACGACGTTATCGACCACGCGGACTCCATCGCGGACCCCGAAAACAACGACTGGTGGGCCGGCGGTAGCGAGGGTGGCTTGCTCGGTATCGCCCTCCATCCGAATTACCCCGAGGTGCCCGTACTGTACGCCTTCTACACCTATCAGGCGGGCGAGGAGGACTACCGCAACCGACTGGTGTTCTATGACCTCGAAAACGGCAACGAGGAGACGGTCGTCATCGACGACATCCCCGGCCACCGCATCATCCACAACGGCGCACGGCTGGCGTTCGGTCCGCGGAACTACCTGTGGGTGACCACCGGCGACGCCAACGTCGAGGGACTGCCGCAGGACCCCGGACGACTCGGCGGGAAAGTGCTTCGGTTGAACCCCGACGGCACCGCTCCCGAGGACAATCCCGGCCTCGAAGACCCCCGCGTGTACACCTACGGCCACCGGAACCCACAGGCCGTGACGTGGCTGCCGGATGGAACGCCGGTCGTCTCCGAACACGGCCCGCAGGCGCGCGACGAGGTACAGATACTCGAAGCGGGCGGCAACTACGGCTGGCGGAACGTCCGCAGCGGTCCGGACGACGATGCCTACGAGTCGTATCCGGACCACCCGGACGTGGTTCCGCCGCTGGTGAACACGGGTCCGGGAACGAGTTGGGCGCCGACCGGCGGCGTCTTCTACACTGGCGATGCCGTCCCCGCCCTGAAAAACCGATTCATCAGCGGCGGACTCATCTCCCAGCGGCTGAACGTCGTCTCGATTTACGACGGCGACCCGCCGGACATCGGTGGCCGGCGCTTCGATGCCGATTGGCTGTACTCGGAGTACGACGCGGTTTCCCACCCGCTGTTCGAGGACGAACTCGGTCGGATTCGCCACGCAGAGCAGGGTCCCGACGGGGCGCTGTACGTCGTCACGTCGAACCGCGACGGCCGGGCGACCGAGCAGTTCCCCAAGCCGAACGACGACCGCTTGCTCCGTATCGTCCAGAACTAGTCGGCGGCCCGCTGGGTCGGTCCCTCGTCGAGGACGTACTCCCGAGTCACGTCGACGAGTGCCTTCCGGTACTCCGACTCGTCGGGGTCGTCTGCCAACGACCGGAACGTTCGTTTGAACGTCGACAGCGACACGTCGGGTGCGTCCGCGGCGGCGGCGTGGGCGAGGTCGTACAGTCGGTGGTCGCCGTCGATGGCATCGTGGCGTTCGAGCAAGGCGAGTGCGAACGCCGCGTTGACGGCCGTAATATCGGGGTCGGCGGCGGGACTCCACCGCTCCCACTCGCCGGGTGCCGACGGTGGGGAATCGGCGACCGCCCGCGCGAGCGATGATTCCATGAAGGCGACCAACTTCTCGGTCGGGCCGATGTCGAGGGTGATGTCGTCGGCGTAGATGTCCTTCATGTGGTTGGCGATTTGATAACAATGTGAGAGTTTGCGCCGCTCGACGCTCTTGCCGGCCAACGCGAGAAACAACGCTTCTTCGGTCGATTGGAGGTGTGAGGGGTGTTCTTCCTCGTAGCGGGCCATGTGCGCGAACTCGTGGAGGGCGAGTTCCCGTGCCATCGCCGAGGTGGCGGCTCGTCTGGAGACGAGCAGTTCGTGTCGGTCGTCGTAGTGACCCGCGACGGTCCGCTCGTCGGGGTTCTCGCGTATCTTTACGACCACCGGGAGGTCGAGGTCGTACTCGGTCGCCAGCAGGTCACGCGAACTCAAGAACGGTTCGGCTGGCCCACGTCCCGTCACGCGAACGTCCATGTCATCATTTGACAAGGGCTGCCACCGTTTGACTCTTACGCAGGCGGCAGCCTCGATGACGAACGTCACCGTTGTCGTAGTCGTCGTTCCGGCACGCTCGTTCACAGCAGAGGTCGAATTAAGTGAACGGGTGGCATACGTCTAAAGAATGCCCGAGCGTGACGAATCGGAGTCACCGCCGGAGTCGTCCGGGCGGGGGGTCCCCGAGTGGAAGACCGACTGGAAAACGGGGGATGAGACGGGGATTGACCGTTCCGAAGTCGACCACGGCGGCGTGTCGCCGCCGGAAGCGTTCTCGATGCTGGCCAACGAGACCCGAATCGAGATACTACAGGCGCTCTGGGAGCGTCGCGACGAACCGGTCGCCTTCTCCGAACTCCACGCCGATGTCGACGTCGACCGGGGGAACTTCAACTACCATCTCTCGAAACTGGCCGAACACTTCGTCCGACAGACGGGGGAGGGCTACGAGCTCCGAGAGGCCGGAAAGGCGGTCATCAGGGCGGTGCTGGCAGGCACTATCACCCACGACCCGCGAATCGAACCCACCGACCTCGGCGTCCCCTGTCCGCTCTGTGGGGGTGCAATCGAGTTCAGCTACGCCGACGAGTTCATCACCGTCCGCTGTACCTCGTGTGCGGGCGTGATGGGAGGTGATGTCCCTAGAGGTACGTTCATGCACCACACGTTTCCGCCCGCCGGCCTCCAGGGCCGCCACGGTATCGAGGTCCTCGAAGCGGCTCGCGTTCACTACGAGACCGATCTGGCCACGATGTTACAAGGTGTCTGTCCCGAGTGTGGCGGGACGGTCGACCGCTCGATGCACGTCTGTGAGGAACACGAGACGGACACCGACGGGATGTGTACTGCGTGTGGTTCCGTCCCCGACATCTGGGTCGAACACGTTTGTGCAAACTGTTCGTACAGTCGGTGGTGTGTCGTCTGGTTGCCGATACTGTTTCACCCGGCAGTCATTGCCTTCGTCTACGAGCGTCAGCCCTTCGAGAGCTTCCTCGAGTTGCGGCGGCTTTTTTGGGTCGATTCGGGGTACATCGACGGAATCGAACGCTCCGTCGTTTCGGAGGCTCCCCTCGAGGTCGAGGTACGTGTCCCGTTCGACGGCGACGAGATTCGAGTTACCGTCGACGAGGAGATGCGAACCAAGAACGTGCGCTGATACCGGTGTCAGTCAGTTCCGGCCGCTGGAACGAGACGGCCGACCCACGTCGTCGGCTCCATCGATGCTCCCGAGCGTCGTCGGCCGGTCGCCAAACCTGTCAGATGATTTGGAGCAGTCGGTTGCTCACAATCGTTTACTTCCAGCCACACGGGTAGACGAACGCCGCGGCAGGGGAGGGGGCATACTGGGGATGGGCCCTTGGTGGTGGGTTCCGTGGCCCACTTCCTGCTTTGTAGTCGGGGAGTCGACCACTCGGAGCACTGCCGTACGCCGAAACATTGCTGAGCGTTCTCAACCCACCTTGGGGCGGTTGTCGTCCGTGGCGAAACACTATCCTTTTCACCCTGCTGTCGATAATTGACTGTATAATGGGCCGACGCAAGAAAATCGTACAGGAGTGCGAACGGCTGATGGACAACCCGGAGAACATCCGGAACATCGCCATCGCCGCGCACGTTGACCACGGGAAGACGACGCTGACCGACAACCTGCTGGCAGGTGCCGGCATGATTTCCGACGACACCGCCGGCCAGCAACTCGCGATGGACACCGAGGAAGACGAACAGGAACGCGGTATCACCATCGACGCGGCCAACGTCTCGATGACACACGAGTACGAGGACACCAATCACCTTATCAACCTCATCGACACGCCGGGCCACGTCGACTTCGGTGGCGACGTGACCCGTGCGATGCGTGCCGTCGACGGCGCGCTCGTCGTCGTCGACGCCGTCGAGGGCGCGATGCCCCAGACGGAGACCGTCCTGCGGCAGGCGCTGCGGGAGGGTGTCAAGCCGACGCTGTTCATCAACAAGGTCGACCGCCTCATCTCCGAGCTTCAGGAGGGTCCCCAGGAGATGCAACAGCGGCTCACGGGTGTCATCCACGACGTCAACGAGCTCATCCGCGGGATGACCGAGGAGATGGACGACATCGACGAAGACTGGACGGTCTCCGTCGAGGACGGCACCGTCGGCTTCGGGTCGGCGCTGTACAAGTGGGGCGTCTCGATGCCCTCGATGCAGCGTACCGGGATGGACTTCGGCGAGATTATCGACCTCGAACAGGCCGACAAGCGCCAAGAGCTCCACGAGCGGACGCCGCTGTCCGACGTGGTTCTCGACATGGTGTGTGAGCACTTCCCGAACCCCATCGACGCACAGCCTCGTCGTATCCCGCGTATCTGGCGTGGTGACCCCGAATCGGAAATCGCCGACACGATGCGACTCGTCGACGAGGACGGTGAGGTCGTCATGATGGTCACCGACATCGGTATCGACCCCCACGCCGGCGAAATCGCCGCGGGTCGTGTCTTCTCCGGGACGCTGGAGAAGGGCCAGGACCTCTATGTCTCCGGGACGGCCGGGACGAACCGCGTCCAGAGCGTCGGCATCTACATGGGCGGGGAACGTGAGGAAGTCGAAGAGGTTCCCGCCGGCAACATCGCTGCCGTCACCGGACTGAAGGACGCCATCGCCGGGTCGACCGTCTCCTCGGTGGAGATGACGCCGTTCGAGTCCATCGAACACATCTCCGAGCCGGTCATCACGAAGTCCGTCGAGGCCCAGAGCATGGACGACCTGCCGAAGCTCATCGAGACGCTCCAGCAGGTCGCAAAGGAGGACCCGACCATCCAAATCGAAATCAACGAGGACACCGGCGAACACCTCATCTCCGGGCAGGGCGAACTCCACCTCGAAGTCATCACCCAGCGTATCGAGCGTAACCAGGGTATTCCGGTCAACACCGGTGAACCCATCGTCGTCTACCGGGAGGCACCGCAGGAAGCGTCCCGCGAGGTCGAGGGCCGCTCGCCGAACAACCACAACCGGTTCTACATCACCGTCGAACCGCTCGAACAGGACATCGTCGACAGTATCAAACTCGGCGACATCTCGATGGACATGCCCGAACTGGAGCGCCGCGAGGAGCTCATGGAGCAGGGCATGGACAAAGACACCGCCCAAAACGTCGAACACATCCACGGCACGAACGTGTTCATCGACGACACGAAGGGTATCCAGCACCTCAACGAGACGATGGAGCTCGTCATCGAGGGGCTCGAAGAGGCGCTCAACGACGGCCCGCTCGCCGCCGAACCCGTCGAGGGGTCGCTCATCCGTCTCCACGACGCACGCCTCCACGAGGACGCCATCCACCGCGGTCCGGCACAGGTCATCCCTGCGGTTCGGCAGGCCGTTCACAACGCGCTCATCGACGCCGAAATCAAGCTTCTGGAGCCGATTCAGGAGGTCCGCATCGACGTGCCCAACGAGCACATGGGCGCTGCCTCCGGCGAGATTCAGGGTCGACGCGGACGCGTCGACGACATGTACCAAGAGGGTGACCTCATGGTCGTCGAGGGCATCGCGCCCGTCGACGAGATGATCGGCTTCTCCAGCGACATCCGCTCGGCCACCGAGGGCCGTGCCTCCTGGAACACGGAGAACGCCGGCTTCCGCGTGCTGGCCGACAACCTCCAGCCCGACATCATCAACGAGATTCGAGAGCGGAAGGGCATGAAGCTCGAACTGCCACAGTCTATCGACTACTTCTAAGGCGTCTCGACTGCTCTCTCGTTTCTTCGTCTCTTCGCCGAACAGCGTCAGCAACCGACGACTCGTCCCTCAGACGGGGGTTTCGGTCCGGCAGTCCCACTCGAAGACGGCGTAGTACGACAGGACGATTGCGCCGCCGGCCAGCACGGTCATCACCGGGTTGACGCTGAGTCCGACATCGGCCGGAGGGACGCCGATGAGGGCGCCCAACATCCGATAGCCGACGACGGTGCCGAAAAGCAGGGACAGTCCGACGAGGGACCCACAGAACACGACGGCGAACCGAGAGAGTCGGCGCGCGTCGACGCCGACGGCTAACGCCGTCGCCGCGGGGAGTGGCCAGACGAGCAACGCCCCGTACAGTTCCGCTCCGGTCTGTGGACCGAACACCGCGGCCGTCGTGACGACGACGAGCAGCGCCGTCACTGCTGCTGTGGTTGCCACACTCGGAACCTTCCCTTCCATCGCTCCGTAGCCATCGTCTTCAACCGAACATAAACATACGTTCGGTTTCGAGGCTCGAAACTCGATACAGGAACACAGCGACACGCCGAAGGGGGCGGCCGGCGTATCTCTCGGTATGTCCATGGCGTATCAGGTGGTCGACGTGGTAATCGCGGCGCTGTTGGCAGGGCTGTCGTCGTTTCTCCTCAGTGCCGTCCTGCCGGAGTTCGCGGTCACGACGGGTATCGTGTTGGCCTGTATGTACTACTTCTCGCGGAACCCGTGGGGAGCGGCCGACGGCGCGGCCTACAACGAGCGCATCGACGAGGTGTACGATCGGCTGTTGCCGGTGTGAACTACCGGCCACGCTTGCGAATGACGGCGCTCTTATAGCCGGCGGTGTTGAGTGGCAGGTAATGAGCGAACGTTCGGAGGTGAGTCGATGAGCGAGGCAGACAGACGGTCGTACACGGTTCGGCTCGAACTCGTCGACGAACCCGGTGAGCTGTTGGGCGCGCTCGAACCCATCGCGGACAACGGTGGGAACCTGCTGTCAATATTCCATGAGCGCGGCAATCTCACACCGCGGGGCCACATCCCTGTCGAGGTCGACCTCGAGGCGACCCAAGCGCAGTTCGACGTCATCGTCGACTCGCTCCGGGGGGCGGGTGTCAACGTCATCCAGGCGGGCGCCGAACGCTACAGCGAGGAGTTGACCGTCGTGTTGGTCGGCCACCTCGTCGAGACGGACCTCTCGGATACCCTCCGGCGGTTCCACGATTGCGGTGGGGTTTCGGTCGCGGACCTGTCGTTGTCGGCGCCAGCGGGTACTGAGGGGCCATCCAGCGCCCGCCTGCGCGTCGTCGCCAGCGAAGGACAGAGCGACGACGCACTCGCGACCATCCGGTCGGTCGCCGAAGAGAAGGACCTGCGCGTCATCGAGCCGCTGACGGAGGGGTCCCAATGAAACTGGCCGTGATGGGAGCGGGCGCCGTCGGTTCCTCCGTCGTGGAGTTGGCCGGCGAGTACGGCCACGAGGTCGTCGCGGTCGCGGACTCCTCGACGGCGGCCGTCGACGACGGGGGTCTCGACGCCGAGGATGTCCTCGCCCGAAAGCGGAGCCGCGATGTCGTCGGGAACCACGACCCTGCGGACGCGCTGGAGGCCGACTACGACGCGCTCGTCGAGACGACGCCGACGACGCTCGGTGACGCCGAACCGGGCTTTTCACACGTCGCGCGTGCGCTCGAACGCGACCGTCACGTCGTGTTGGCGAACAAGGGGCCGGTCGCCGAGCGCTACGACGAGGTTCGCAGTTTGGAGGCCGACTCGAAGGGGACGGTGCTGTTCGAGGCTGCCGTCGGCGGCGCGATTCCCATCCTCTCGACTATCGACGACCTCAACGGGCAGGTGACCGCCGCTCGCGGCGTTCTCAACGGGACGGCGAACTTCATCCTCACTCGGATGGCCGCGGAGGGACTGGGCTACGAACACGTCCTCGCCGAAGCACAGGACCTCGGCGTCGCCGAGGCCGACCCCACCTTCGACGTGGAGGGGACCGACGCCGCCCTGAAGTGTGTCATCCTCGCGAACGTGCTGTACGACGACACCTACACCCTCGAAGACGCCGAGGTCGAGGGCATCGCCGATTTGCCCGGAAGCGCCCTCGAACTCGCCGCAGAGGACGGCCGAACCATCCGACTCATCGGGGAAGTCGCCGACGGAGCGGTTCGGGTCGGACCGCGATTGGTGCCCGAAAACGGGACGCTCGCCGTCTCGGGGACGCTCAACATCGTCCAGTTGGAGACGAACCACGCTGGCCGACTGAACATCTCGGGGCGCGGTGCGGGCGGCCCGGAGACTGCCAGCGCCGTACTGGCCGATATCGGGCGACTTCCGCCCGTGGAGTGACCGCTCTGGACGGCGGCGTTCCCCGCTAACGCTCCCGCTTACTGTTCCCGTGTCATCACCTCGCAAACCGCCCGACGCGCCCGGTTTCGGCGGAATCCCTTTCGAAATCGTTTTACGGGGCACCGACAAAAGACTCCGATATAGCGCCTCTGCGCGTGAGACCACAATGAGCGACAAACCACACCAGAACTTGGCCGTCATCGGCCACGTCGACCACGGAAAGAGTACGATGGTCGGGCGGCTCCTCTTCGAGACCGGGAGCGTCCCCGAGCACGTCATCGAACAGTACCGAGAGGAAGCCGAAGAGAAGGGTAAAGGCGGCTTCGAGTTCGCCTACGTCATGGACAACCTCGCCGAGGAGCGAGAGCGCGGTGTAACCATCGACATCGCCCACCAGGAGTTCGACACCGACGAGTACTACTTCACCATCGTCGACTGTCCGGGTCACCGCGACTTCGTCAAGAACATGATTACTGGCGCGAGCCAGGCCGACAACGCGGTGCTCGTCGTCGCAGCCGACGACGGTGTCCAGCCGCAGACCCAAGAGCACGTCTTCCTGGCCCGTACGCTGGGCATCGACGAGCTCATCATCGCGGTCAACAAGATGGACCTCGTCGACTACGACGAGAGCAAGTACAAGGCCGTCGTCGACGAAGTCAACCAGCTGCTTCAGCAGGTTCGCTTCAACACCGACGACGCCAAGTACATCCCGACCTCGGCGTTCGAGGGCGATAACGTCTCCGAGGAATCGGAGAACACGCCGTGGTACGACGGCCCGACCCTGCTCGAGGCCCTCAACGACCTGCCGGAGCCGCAGCCGCCGACGGACGCGCCGCTGCGACTGCCGATTCAGGACGTTTACACGATTTCGGGTATCGGTACGGTCCCGGTCGGCCGTGTCGAGACGGGTATGCTGAACACGGGCGACAACGTCTCCTTCCAGCCGAGCGACGCTGGCGGAGAGGTCAAGACCATCGAGATGCACCACGAGGAAGTCCCCGAGGCCGGCCCCGGCGACAACGTTGGATTCAACGTCCGCGGCGTCGGCAAGGACGACATCCGACGCGGTGACGTCTGTGGCCCCGCCGACGACCCGCCGACGGTCGCCGAGACCTTCCAGGCACAGGTCGTCGTCATGCAGCACCCCTCGGTCATCACTGCTGGCTACACGCCGGTCTTCCACGCCCACACGGCGCAGGTCGCGTGTACCATCGAGTCCATCGACAAGAAGATCGACCCCTCCTCCGGCGAGGTCGCCGAGGAGAACCCGGACTTCATCCAGTCCGGCGACGCTGCCGTCGTCACCGTCCGACCGCAGAAGCCGCTCAGCATCGAGTCCTCGAACGAGATTCCCGAGCTGGGCAGCTTCGCCATCCGCGACATGGGTCAGACCGTCGCGGCCGGCAAGGTCCTCAGCGTCAACGAGCGATAACGCATGCAACAGGCACGCGTTCGCCTCGCGGGCACGGCACCCGAGGACCTCGACGACATCTGCGACGACGTTCGCGAAATCGCCGACAAAACCGGCGTGACGCTGTCGGGACCGGTCCCGCTGCCGACGAAGAAGCTGGAAATCCCGGCGCGTAAGTCCCCCGACGGAGAAGGGACCGCGACGTGGGAACACTGGGAGATGCGCGTCCACAAGCGACTCATCGACATCGACGCCGACGAACGCGCACTCCGCCAGCTGATGCGGATTCAGGTCCCGAACGACGTCTCCATCGAGATCGTCCTCGAGGACTAACGCGACTCCGGTCGCGAGGGTTGGAAGACGTCACGCGTCTTCCCAACCGCCCGCCGCAGCACTCACGCGCGACCGCTCCCGGTCGCTTTCCCGAGTGCGAAACAGAAGGTACAAACGACCGAACCGATAATCGACTGTCGAGGGCTCGTAGATCAGCGGCAGATCGCTTCCTTCGCAAGGAAGAGGCCCCGGGTTCAAATCCCGGCGAGTCCATTTCCTTCGCTCACTACGTTCGCTCAGTCACTGCACTCGCCGACCTTCGCGAAGCCGAAGGCTTCGCTCAGCCCCGGCGAGTCCATTTCCTTCGCTCACTACGTTCGCTCAGTCACTGCACTCGCCGACCTTCGCGAAGCCGAAGGCTTCGCTCAGCCCCGGCGAGTCCCGTTTTGACTGTTTCGTTCATCAGGTGAGAACCCGTCGACGGTGTCGAAATCACGACAAGGGCATAATTTTGTCCTAGCAACTAGAGTTCGCATCGTACACGTAGGGCGGCGATGTACCAGCCGAGATTCCCTCGGCCGGTTTGTGGGTGGGTGGATGGAAATGCCGCCCGCTCGTATAATGCAGTCGACCCGTGTTAGCGATACTGCCTGTTAGTTGAGAAGTATTTATATTGTGGCTTATTTATTCCGTCTGTAGGTGCAGTTGAGAAAGGCGTCTTGGAGGCGAAACGGCCGTTCTCAGAGCGAGAAAACAGCCCCAACGGCTATTTTGTTGTATCTCGTTGGGGTCAGTATGGGGACGGATACGGAGACGACCGAAACGGCGACGGTACTCGTCGTCGACGACGAGCGGGACCTTGCCGATTTATACACGGCGTGGCTCTCCCAGGAGTACGATGTTCGAACGGCCTACGGCGGCCAGGAGGCGCTCGACGCTCTCGACGAGGACGTCGACGTGGCGCTCATCGACCGCCTGATGCCACAGGTGTCGGGCGACGAGGTGCTCGAACACATTCGCGAGTCGGAGTACGACTGCCGGGTGTCGATGGTGACGGCCGTCGAACCTGATTTCGACATCATCGAGATGGGGTTCGACGAGTACATCGTCAAGCCGATTCGGCGCGATGACCTCGTCGGGGTCGTCGAGTCGTTGCTCTCCCGGTCGGCTTACGACAACCAACTGCAGGAGTTCTTCTCGCTTGCCTCGAAGCGGGCGGCGCTGCAGTCCCAGAAGAGCCAACACGAACTGGAGAACAGCGATGCCTACAGCGATCTCACCGAACGCGTCGAGGCGTTGCGGGCGGACCTCGACAGCACGGCCGAGGAGCTTTCGACACGGGATTTCGAGGTACAGCTGCGGAAATTGAACGCCGATAGGTCGGCTTAGCGAACGGTATTCTCCAACGTCCCCAGTCCGTCGACGTGTAGTGTGACGGTGTCGCCTTCTTCGAGAAACCGTCCCAACTCGAGGCCACAGCCTTCGCCGACGGTACCGCTGCCGAGTACGTCACCGGGGTACAGCGTCTCGTCGCGTGAGACGTGTTCGACGATGTCCGCGAAGGAGTGATACATCTCGCCAGCGACGCCGTCGGACCACGTCTCGCCGTTGATTTCGGCGGTCATGCGCGCTTCGGAGAGGTCGAAGGAATCGGTCGTGACGAGAAACGGGCCGAAGGCGTTGGCGAAGTCCTTTCCCTTCGCGGGGCCGAGGCGGCCCTGCATCTCCTGCATCTGTGTGTCCCGGGCGCTGAAGTCGTTGAAGACGGTGTAGCCGGCGATGTACTCCTCGGCGTCGGCGGCATCGATGTCGGTCCCCTGCTTGCCGATGACGGCGGCGATTTCGAGTTCGTAGTCGAGTTGCTCGGAGTGACTCGGCCACGCTACCTCCTCGCCGGGTCCGACGACGCTGTCGGGGTTGCCCTTGTAGTAGACCGGGGTGTCGTACCACACCTGCGGCGGCTCCTCGCCGAGGCTATTCTTCACGTGTTCCTCGAAGGCCATGAAGTCCCGAATCGAGTTCGGCCGCGGTAGCGGTGCGAGGAGTCGAACGCCCTCGTCGGCGGGGTCGAACCGGAGTTGCCCGCCCGTCGGGCCTTCCGAGGCGTCGGTCTCACGGACGAACGCGACGGCGTCGCGGGCGGCGTTGAAGGCCCGTTCACCGCGCTGGAGGAACGTCGACATTTCGGGTGGAGCGTGGGTTTCGGCGACGGCGAGGGGGTCGGCCTCCCCCCGCGAGTTGAGGTCGGCGGCGTAGGCGGCGGTCACGTCGACGAGCGCACCGTGTTCGTCGCGGACGCCGACGCGCTGTCGTGTTCCGACCGGCGTTTCGACTTCGAAGGAAGCGAGTTTCATGCCGCACCCCCCTCGAAGACGGCGACGGGACGGACCCAGGCGGCGCTGGCGTCTTCGGTGCCGATGCTGACCGGTGTGGCATCCTCGAACATACCCCTATGCGCGTGCGAACGGACCTATACTTTCGCCCGGTCGACGGGGCAGCTACGCGACGGTGGCACCGATTTCGCTTCCGAGAGCGACCGCGAGGAGAGCGGCGACGAGCGTCCCGGCCGCATAGACGGCTGCGACCTCGACGTTTTCGTCTTCTGCGAGTCGGACGCTCTCGATGGCGAACGACGAGAACGTAGTGAACGCCCCACAGAAGCCGACGCCGAAGGCCAGCCTTGCGGTGTCTCCGAGGCCGACTGCGAGAACGACGCCGAGTGCGAAACTGCCGAGGACGTTCACGGCGAACGTGTCGAGGCCCCGCTGCTCGATTGCGTTCCCGATGGCGTACCGTGCGAGCGCCCCCACCGACCCGCCGACGCCGACCGCAAGCGCCGCTACGAGCGCCACCGGACCACCTCTCGTGCGAGCAGGACTGCCACGCCGCCGAGTGCGTAGTTGGCGAGGACGTTGGCCGCCGCCAGCGTCGGCGTGAGTCCGACCGTCTCGCTGGCGAACGTGCTGTAGGTGGTGAACGACGAGAGGAACCCGGTCGCGACGAACGTCCGAGCGGCCACCGAGAGTCGCCCCTGATGCAGCGTCTCGTAGACGACCATCCCCAACAGAAACGCGCCGACGACGTTGACCGCGAGCGTCCCCCACGGAAACGCTGTCGGCAACGCGACGGCGACGGCGTGTCGACTCACCGCACCGACGAACCCGCCCGCCGCGACCAGCGCCGCCGCCCGCGGTTGCATGGGCGACGCTGCGCCCGGGACCTACAGGGGTCTTGCGGTTCCGATGGCCGAGATTGCGGTTCCGGCGACCCGGCGGTTTATGTACGATACCGAGGCCAGACGCCCCATGTTCAGAGCAACACGGCTACGCGAGGACGAACGCGGTATCGAGGGACTGCCGGTTCGCCTCGTTATCGCACTCGTCGTCGGCGTCGCCAGCCTCTCGGTGATGATGAGCATGATTTCGGGTATTTCCGGACTCGCGGTGACGGAACTCGACGTTCGGCCGACGCCGGAGGTCACGACGCCCGACAACGGTTCCGTCTCGGTGGCGGTCGTCGACCCCGACGGGGGGCGCGTCGCCGATGCCACCGTCGTCGCCCGCGGCGGGTCGGCACGACTCGACGGCGTCGCGACGGTGAAGACCGACGAGAACGGTACCGCGGAGTTCGACATCGACCCCGAGTTGGGGCCGAACCAGCGAGACGGCACCGTCGTCTTCGACATCAAACCGCCCGCGGGTAGCGACTACGCCGACAGACGTGAGAACACGGCGCTGTTGGTGGTCGAAAAGTAGGCCACTTCAGAGTCGGTCGTCCCAGTCTATCCACGACTGCTCCCAGCCCTTCCGGCGCTCGGCGGCCCGGCGGGCGTGCTCGCGGTCCTCGCGGTGGGTTCGGTTGCGCTCGACGGTGTCGGCCTGCTCGCCTTCGACCAACATCGGCTGGAAGGCGACGGTGCCGAACTCGGCGACGGCCTCCTCGCCCTCGACGGCGACGAGTTCCTGGGTTCCGGTGCCTCGGGGCATGACCAGTCGTCCTTCGGGGGCCAACTGGTTCAGGAGCGCCCGCGGCGGTTCGATAGCGGCGGCTTCGAGGAGAATTCGGTCGTAGGGTGCGTAGTCGGGGAGTCCGCGGGCGCCGTCGCGACGGTCGACGAGTACACCAGGGTAGCCGGCGCGTTCGAGGTTCGACCGCGCCTCGTAGACGAGGCGGCGCGTGATGTCGATGGCCTGGACGTTCGCCTCGCCGACGATCTCGGCGATGACGGCGGCGGTATATCCGACGCCACAGCCCACGACCAACACGTCGTCGTCGGGGTCGACGGCGAGTGCCTCCAACAGTCGTCCCGCCGCACTCGGGGAGAGCACGCGCGTTCCGTAGCGCTCCGAGGAGCGGTCGGCGTAGGCGGCCGCCTCGTCGTCGACGAACGGCTCACGAGGCACTTCCCGCATCGCGACGCTGACCGTCTCCGAGCGAACGACGGCCTTGGCCTCGTGTTCGAGGCTGTCGACCATGTCGTCGCGGAGCACCGCCGGGTCCATACTCGAAATCGGGGCCGGAGCCTATTGAATCGAGCGCCCGATGAGCGCCGAGCGCCGACTCGACGGCACCGCCTCGACGGATACGTCGTCGAACGCCCCTTCGAGCCACGAGCGGGTCGCTCCGATGCCGTGTACGCGACCCTCCCCTGCCGCCAGTCGGTCGATATCGACCAACGCGGCTCCGGGCGTTTCGCCATCGAAGGTGTCGAGGAAGACGACCGTAGATGCTGCGGCGGCCGCGGCCGCGACGTGGTCTGTGGCACTGTCACTGTCCCGGCGACTCAGGGTCTCGACGCCGACCACGAGGTCACACGTTGGTATCTCGGTTCCGTCGCCGCGACGGAGGTCGATGGATTCCCGACGAAGCAGCGGTTCGGCGGCATCGATTCGGGCTTCGCTGTCCAGCAACGTCACTGACCAGCCACGGCGGGCGAACTCGACGGCACGGCGGCCCGCTCCGTCGCCGACCACCACGACGCTGTCGCCGTCCGGGGCGGCGTGGACCGCGGTCGTCACCTCCGAGCGCAGACAGACTTCGTCGGCGGCAGCCTCTTTGCCGAGTTCGTTCCGCAACTCGTCTGGCTGCTCCGGAACCGCTCGACCGGCCAGCGTCTCCGGCAGCGCGACCCACCGCCCGAAGGCGTCCAACTCGGCGGGCAGGCGGCCGATAGAGCGGAGGTCGGTCTTCGTTAGAAAGCCAAGCAAGCGATTGGTGGGTTCGCACTCCCCGTCGACGCGGGTGAGAAAGCCCTGCGACTGCAGCGCGGCAACGAGACGCTCGGCCGCTTCGGGGTCGATATCGGTGGCGTCGGCGACCGCTTCGGGCGCTCCCGCGGTCGTCGACAGCGCTTCGAGGGCGCCACAGCGGCGGGCCGCCCACAGCAACGCTATCTCGCGCCAGGGCGGCTCGCTTCGGTCCTGCGTTGGCATACGCCGACTTCGCGTTCCGGCCTCAAGAATCGCCGCCCTGCATCGGGACGAACCGGACGCCGCCGAACTCTTCGCGGTCGATGCCGTCCTCGCATTTGACGGCGCGGACGAGCCGCTGTCGGCGCTCACCGACGGGCGCGAGCAAGCGACCACCTTCCCGGAGCTGTTCGAGGACCGCTTCGGGCAACTCACGGGCGGCACAGGTGAGATACGCGGCGTCGTAGGGGGCGTACTCGGGCCACCCGTCGTGGCCGTCGCCGACGCGGACCTGAACGTCGTACCCGAGGTCGTCGAGTCGCTTTCGCGCGTCTTCGGCCAGCGATTCGACGTACTCGACGGTGTAGACGTTGCCGTCGCCGACGATTTCGGCCGTGACCGCGGCGTGATACCCACAGCCGGTGCCGACTTCGAGCACCGCCTCGCCTTCGCTCAAGGCGAGTCTGTCGCACATGATGCCGACCATGTGCGGCGCGGAGATGGTCTGGTCGTTACCGATGGGAAGCGGTCGGTCGGCGTAGGCGCTCCCCCGGCGCTCGGGTGGGACGAACTCGTGTCGCGGGACGGCCTTCAGCGCCTCGATAGTCGACTCGCGTTCGATGCGGCCGCTCTCGGCGAGTGTCTCGACCATCCGCTCTCGCCGCGTCTCGAAATCCGCATCGGCGTCATCGTCGCGTCGGAACACGGTCCTACCAGGCCGACCACGCCCGCTGGGTGGAGTTCTCGTCTCGGGCGTACACTCGCTTGAGGTCCTTCGCGAGCGCCGCGTCGCCGCCGTGGTCGTATCCCTCTCGATAGTAGTCGGTGGCGTCCTCCCGGACCAGCAGGCGCTCGACGGTGAACTCCTCGCCGCCGTACTCGTGGGTTCGGCCGACGATGAACTCCTCGTCGCCGGGTACCTGTATCTTCACGCTCCGAGTCTCGTCGTGGCCGCCGTCTTTCGGGTGCAGCGTCAGGTTCACCGCGACGTTGCCGACCGCACGCGTCCACAGCGTCTTCACGTCTTCTGCAGTGGCTTCGTCGACGCGGGCGCCCTCCGTCGTCTCGATGGAGGTGATACGTGCGGTGAGAATCGCCTCGTCGGTTTCGACGAGGAACTCGTCGCCCGTCGATAGCTCTTCCTCCGGCGGCACTTCGACGCGTGCCTCAGTCGATTCGTCGTCCTGGGAGACGATGACCCGGCGGTCGACGCGTGACTCCTCCTCGATGGTCGTCTTGTGAACGTGACTGCACTCGCTGCACCGGACCGTGGCCTGCCCACCGTGGTTGAGCACCTCGTGGGCGGTCTCGTCGGCCGGCGAACAGGAGGGGCACCGAACCGCGACGCGCTGTTGACTCATTGGCCGCACTTGACGGCGCGGACGTATAAGCGCGTGGCTCCGGCGGTGACGAGGCTTCGACGGTGACCCGCCGGTAGGATTATTTCCTCGGCCGTCTCGTTCGGTGCCGTGACGCTCGCCGAATCGGCGGTTCGGATGTACCTGTTCTACGCCTTCGCCACCATCGGGTTCGTCTCCATCGGAGCCGTCCTCGGGACGGTCCTCCCGGACGCGGTCGCGCTGTTCGTCGGCTTTCTCGTCCTGCTGGTGGTCGTTCTCGCGGGGCTATTCTGGTACGCTCGATTCTGAGCGTCACTCGACGGTCGGAAGTTCGATTTCCTCCCCGTCTCGCGGTTTCACCGCTCGACCTGAGGAAGTTCCACTTCCTCCCCATCCACGTACACCGTCGGCTCCCGCAGGATGCCGTCGAGGTGGATGGGGGCGTCGTTGTCGCCGCCGATACCGGCGTCGTCGCCCAGTGCGATGTGAACGGTTCCGCCGGCCTTCTCGTCCAGCAGGACGCTGCCGACGAGGTCGGTGACACCGATGTTCGTTCCGATGCCGAGTTCGGCCATGTTGTAGGCGTTCTGCCCCACCTGCTCGGCGGCCTCTTCGACATCGGCGCGGATGGCGTCGTCGCCAATCGAGGTGACGTAGCCGTCTTCGACTTCGAAGGTGACCGTCTGTCCCTCGTCGAGCAAGCCGTGTGGTCGGATGGTGCCGTCGACGACGTAGGTGCCGTCGGCGGATTCGGGGCTGATGAACACCTCACCGGCCGGGAGGTTCGAGAAGTCGCCCGACTCGTGGACGATGCCGGTGTCGTCGTTCCAGACGCGGTCACCCAACTCGAAGGTGATGTCGGTGCCCTGCGGCGAGGTGACGCGGATTTCATCGGCGCCCTCGACGGTTTCGAGCATCGCCTCGCACTCGGCGGCGATGGCGTCGTAGTCGGCGTCCAACCCCGTCGTGAACACCTCCTCGGTGATGCCCGGCAGCGTCGCGCCACGAGCGCCGCCGTCGGTCGCATCCGAGCGCGCGCGGGTGTGACTGAGACTCTTCGTCGTCGGCGCGAGGAAGGTGTCGGCCGATTGCAGCGCGCCTGCGACCGGTTCCGGCGGCTCCGCGCCGTGCTGTGGTCCCGGCGGGTACCGGACGATGACGGCGTCGTCGGTGGCTTCGAGGGCGGCGTCGTACAGCGCCTCGCCGATGGGCTGGCGTTTGTCGTCGGTGACGACGACGCAACTCTCGTCGGGGTCGACGGCGAGACACTGCTGGACGGCGGTCTCGGCCGCCGCGGCGACGGCCTCCGGGTCTTCGATGTCGAGTACGTCCGAATCGCTCATGTCCCGACCTGCGGCCGAGACGACGAAAAGGATTGGCTTCGCGGACTACTCCTCGCGGAGTTTGAACTTCTGGACTTTCCCGCTTGGGTTCTTCGGCAGTTCCTCCACGAAGTGGTACTCACGCGGCCGCTTGAAGTCCGCGAGGTCGTCGCTGTCGAGGACGAACGACTCCAGGGTGTCGGCGTCGGTGTCGCCGACGACGTAGGCGACGACCGCTTCGCCCCACTCGGGATGCGGTTCGCCGACGACCGCCGCCTCGACTACGTCTGGATGCGAAAAGAGAACGTCCTCGACTTCGGTCGGATAGACGTTCTCGCCGCCGGTTATTATCATGTCGTCCTTGCGGTCGACGACGTAGAGGTAGCCGTCGTCGTCGAAATACCCGAGGTCACCGGAGTAGTACCATTCGACGCCCCCTTCCTCCCGGAGGGAGTCTGCGGTCGCCTCCGGGCGGTTCCAGTACTCCCGCATCGTACACGGCCCGGCGAACAGTATCTCGCCGATGTCGCCCTGCTTGACCTCGGCATCCGGCGCGCCGTCGGGTTCGACGACCCGGACATCGTGGTTCAGCGCGGGTTTCCCGGCCGACCCCTGTTTCGGTATCTGTTCGTCGGGGTGTTGGAACGTTCCACAGGGGCCGATTTCGGTCATGCCGTAGGCCTGGAGGTAGTCGTCACAGAACTGCTCCATGCAGGCGTCGAGTACCTCCTTCGGCATCGGCGAGGCGCCGTACATCCCGAGTCGGAGCGAGGAGGTGTCGGCGTCGACCTCCTCGGCGGCGTGAGCCAGTCCGTTCCACGCCGTCGGCGCGGCGAACATCACCGACACGTCATGTTTCTCGATGTCCTGAAGCACCGCGACGGGGTCGAACTCGTGGTGAACGACGCTTTTCGCCCCCACCTGAATCCGGGGGAACAAGGCGGCGTGTAACTCCGCGCAGTGATACAGCGGCAGCGCCGACAGCCCCACGTCGTTTTTCCGGAGGCCGCCCTCCGCGACGCAGATGAGGTTGTGTTCGACCATATCGCGGTGCTCGTGGACGACGCCCTTCGGCCGACCCGTCGTCCCCGAGGTGTAGATGAACGCGTACACGTCGTCTTCCTCGACGATGGTGTCGGGTGTCTCCGCCGGGGCCGCCTCGATGATGGCATCGAAGTCGTGGGTGTCGTCGGGGGAGTCCTCTTCGATGAAGACGTACTCCTCGACGGTTTCGAGGTTCTCGCGGGCGCCTTCGACCGCCTCGCGGGTGTCGTCTTCGTAGATGAGGACGCGCGATTCGGCGTCGTTGCAGATGAACTCGACCTCGCCGGCCGGTAGGCGGTAGTTCAGGGGGTTGAACACCGCACCGAGTTTCGCACAGGCGAACACCGTACAGATGATTTCCGAACCGTTGTACAGCATCGTCGAGACGCGGTCGCCCTTCTCGACGCCGAGGTCCGCCAGGGCGTTTGCCAGCCGGTCGGCACGCTCGTCGAGTTCCGCGAACGTGTAGCGGCGGTCGCGTCGCGGATACACCAGCGCTTCTTTCTCGGGGTACTTCTCGGCGCTGAGTTCCAGTGTATCTGCTATCGTGGGATGCATACTCAACCCACAGACTCCGCCGTGTTAACGCTTCGCCCGACGACCTCCTGCGGCGTGGAGAGAAACGGTTATTCCCGTCGGCACACGACCCGGAGGTATGAGCATTCAGGTCGCGGTCAACGGCTACGGAACCATCGGCAAACGCGTTGCCGACGCCGTCGCGCTCCAACCCGACATGGAGTTGGTCGGCGTCGCCAAGACCCGCCCCAACCACGAGGCGGAACTCGCCGTCGAGAACGACTATCCGCTGTACGCCGCCATCGAGGACCGCATTCACCTGTTCGAGGAAGCCGGAATCGAGTTGGCCGGCACCGTCGACGAACTCGTCGAAGCCGCCGACATCGTCGTCGACGCCTGCCCCTCCGGCATCGGCGCCGAGAACAAGTCGCTGTACGAGGCCCACGACACGCCCGCGCTGTATCAGGGCGGCGAGGACGCCGACCTCGTCGACGTCTCGTTCAACGCCCGGAGCAATTTCGAGGAGGCCGCCGACGCAGACCACGTCCGCGTCGTCTCCTGTAACACGACCGGTCTCTCGCGGTTGCTCGCGCCGCTACAGGAGGAGTACGGCGTCGAGAAGGCCCGCGTCACCCTGGTCCGACGCGGCGGCGACCCCGCCCAGACTGGTCGTGGACCCATCAACGACATCCTGCCGAACCCGGTGAGTCTCCCCTCCCACCACGGTCCCGACGTGAACACCATCTTCCCCGACCTCGCTATCGACACGCTCGGGTTGAAGGTGCCCGCCACGCTGATGCACACCCACTCGGTCAACGTCACGCTGGAGGACGCTCCCGACGCCGAGGATGTTCGGGCGTTGCTCGACGCTCAGTCCCGAACCTTCCTCGTCCCCGAGTCCTACGACATCGACGGCGCCGGCAAACTGAAGGAGTACGCGATGGACCGCGGTCGGCCCCGTGCGGACATCTGGGAGAACTGCATCTGGTCGGAGTCGATAAGCGTCGAGGGCGACGACCTGTATCTGTTCCAGGCGATTCACCAGGAGTCCGACGTGGTGCCGGAGAACGTCGACGCCATCCGTGCGGTGCTGGGGACCGCCGACGCCGAGGAGTCCATCCAGCGCACCAACGAGACGATGGGTGTCGGTTTCTAACCGCCGTCCCCGTCGGATATCGATTTCTGCCCTCGACAGAAGGCTTTTGATGGCGACTCACATACCGACGGGTATGCGCCGTGACGACCGCGACGACCCCTTCGACGACATCTTCAGCGAGATAGAGCGAATGATGGAGGAGATGACGGGCGGCGTGAGCGCGGCGGGTAACGCCGGTTTCGGTAGCGACGCCCACGTCTCCATCTACGAGACCGACGACGAACTCCGAGTCGTCGCGGACATGCCCGGCGTCCGAAAGGAGGACATCGACATCAAATGTGACGGCCGCCACGTCACCATCTCCGCGTCGACGGACACCAGCGACTACGAGGAGCGCATCGAACTCCCCGCCCGCGTCGACGAACACTCGGCGTCGGCGACGTTCAACAACGGCATCCTCGAAATCACGCTCGACCGAACCGGCAGTTCCGCGAACATCGACCTCGACTGAGGCCCCGACGCTTGGGTTTCGTTTCTCTCGCTTCGAGCATCGAAGCGACCAGTACATCACCGGTCCCGATGTGCGGTCCGACGAATGAGGGCGGCGAGGCGTTCGTAGAACTCCGCCTCGTATTTCGTCGCCGCATCGACCGTCGGGCGGGCGTTCGTCTCGTTGACGACCGCGCGGTCGCCCGAGACGAGGATGTCGACGCCGAGCCAGTCGATGTCGAGTGCTTCTGCGGCGTCTTCGGCAAGCTTGCGGTGTTCTTTCGGCAATTCGACGCCCTGGGCGACGGCGCCGCGGTGGACGTTGTGTTTCCAGCGGCCTGCCGCTCGCTCGGCCTCGGGGAGGCGGCGCTCGACGGCCCCAACGTACTCGCCGTCGACGACCATCGCCCGGTAGTCGCGGGCGTCGGGGAGGTACTCCTGGACGAGAAACGACCGGTCGCCGGTCGCGCGGTAGTCGTGGACCAAGGATAGGTAATCGCACAATCCGAAGAACGAATCGAGGTCGCCCGCTTTGGCGATGCCGACGCCGCGGGTCGTCGAGTTCGGCTTGACGACGACCGGTGGGTCGAACCGCTCGAAGGCCGCCCGGAGTTCGGAGTTGTCGGCGGGGTTCGAGACGTACACCGACTCGGGTGTGGAAACGCCGGCGCGGTCGAGACGGGCGAGTGCACCGGCCTTGTTCCGACTCCGCAGGATGGCCTCCCGGTCGTTGACCCACGGCACGTCCAGCATGGCGTCGGCGACGCCGCCCTCCATCAGCCGCGAGGGGAAGACGAACCCGGCGTCGAACGCCTCGTCGGCGAGCGGTTCACCGAGCGGTTGGGCGCGCTCGCTCGTCGGGACGTACGTCGCCTCGATGTCGCGTTCGGCGAGCGGGTCACGAATCCGTTCGAGTGTTTCGGCGTCGGTCGCGACCGCGAGCCGGAGCATATCCCGAGATAGGTGTCGGCGGACTTGAATACGTGGCTTCCGGCGGGTCGTCGGCGGTCGGCCGTCAGTCGTCGTCGGCGTCGGTGCGGGCCTGCCGTTCCGCCGCCCGTTCGATGAACTCCTCGGGAAGTTCGTCGATTTCGCCGGCTTGGACGCCCCAGAGGTGGGCGTACAGGCCGCCCTCTTCGAGCAGGTCGCCGTGTGTCCCGCGCTCGACGATTTCGCCGGCTTCGAGGACGACGATGGTGTCGGCGTCCTTGATGGTCGACAGGCGGTGGGCGATGGCGAAGGTCGTTCGGTCGGCGGTCAGTCGGTCCAGCGACCGCTGGATGAGCATCTCGGTTTCGGTGTCCACGTCGCTTGTCGCTTCGTCTAAGACGAGCACGTCCGGGTCCTTGAGGACGGCCCGGGCGATGGAGATGCGCTGTCGTTGGCCACCGGATAGTTTGACACCGCGCTCGCCGACCATCGTGTCGTAGCCGTCGGGGAGGTTCTCGATGAACTCGTGGGCCTCGGCGGCCTTGGCGGCCTCGACGACGGCCTCCTCGTCTGCGTCGAAGGTGCCGTAGGTGATGTTCTCCCGGACGGTGCCGTAGAACAGGAACGTGTCCTGTCCGACGTAGCCGATGTGCTGTCGCAGCGAGGATAGGGTCACGTCGCGGATGTCCTGTCCGTCGATACGGATTGCGCCCTCGTCGACGTCGTACAGTCGAAGGAGGAGTTTCAGTACCGTCGACTTGCCGGCGCCCGTGGGGCCGACGAGAGCGAGCGTCTCGCCGCCCTCGACGGAGAAATCGACGTTCTCGATGATGGCCTCCCCCTCGTCGTAGCCGAAGGTCACGTCGTCGTACTCGACGCGCCCGTCGTCGACCGCCAGTGGTTCGGCGTCGGGGTCGATTTCGAGGCGGTCGGGTTCGTCCATCAGTCCGAAGATGCGCTCGGAGGAGGCGTAGGCCCGCTGGTACATGTTGATAATCTGTCCGAACTGCGCCATCGGCCAGATGAACCGCTGGGTAAAGAGGATGAAGACGACGAACGTCCCGACCGAGAGTTCGCCGGAGAGCGGGCCGGGGGCGGTGCCGGTGAACACCCACAGCCCGCCGACGATGAACGTGACGACGAAGCCGATGCCCGCGAGCAGTCGGAGGCTGGGGAAGAACTTGATGCGGGTCTCGATTGCGTCCCAGTTGGCGTCGAAGTACTCCATCGACACGTCGTCGACGCGATCGGACTCGTAGGGTTCGGTGTTTGCGGATTTGATGACCTGAATCCCGCCGAGGTTGTTCTCCAGTCTGGAGTTGACCTTCCCGACCGAAGAGCGGACGCGGGCGTACTTCGGCTGGATGATGCGGATGAACAGGTAGGTAAAGCCGGCGATGAGCGGCACGGGAAGCAACGCGATGAGCGCCAACTGCCAGTTGTAGTACAGGAGGACGCCACCGATACCCAGTACCATCACCGACAGCCGGAACACGGAGTTCAGGCCGTCGTTGAGGAACCGTTCGAGGCGGTTGACGTCGTTCGAGAGAATGGACATGAGTTCGCCGGTCTGCTTGTCGGCGAAGAAATCCATGTTCAACCGCTGCATCGTGTCGTAGGTATCCGTTCGAATGCTGTGTTGGATGTTCTGTGCGAAGGAGTTGAACCCCCAGTTGCGAATCCAGTGGAACGCCGCCCCGAGAGTGAACGCGCCGGCGATGATGCCGATGACGACCCAAAACTGCGTCCACTCGTCGGTTGGTACCCACGCTTCGGGGACGAGCCACAGCGAAAACGCCTGCTCGCCGAAGACCGAATCGATGGCCAACCCGAGCATGATGGGTGGCAGCAAATCGAGCAGTCGCGCGAAGATGCTCGCGAGAACCCCGACGGTCACCTGCAACGCGTTCGGTCGGCCGTACTCGGCGAACAGCCTGCTCATCGGGTTCTCCGCGTTCTCCCGTTGCTCCTCGAAGGGGTCGTCCTCGTCGGCCCCGACGGCACTCTCCGCCATTACTAAAACTGACTCTTCGGTCAGCATAACGCTTGGCACATCGGCCGGACGGGCCGCTACACCTCGAAGACGAGTCGGTCACCGACCTCGACACTGCGCTCGTCGGTCCACCCGCGATTGACTTCGAGGACGTACTGCCCCGTGCCGGTGTACTGCTGGTCGTTGCCGTCCTCGTCGGGGGCCGGGGCGGGTGCCTCGTGGACTTCGGTAATCGTCCCGTCGGAATCGACGAACACGATATCGAGGCCGAACTCCATCTCCCGCATCACGTAGGTTCGCTCGGCGACGCCGTCGTGGACGAACAGCATTCCCTGGTCGTCGTCGAGCGATTCGGTGTCGCTCAGGCCCACGTAGCGCTTCGAGAAGGTGTCGGCGACGGCGGCGTCGACCCGCCCCAACGCCTCGCCACTGTCGGCGTCGACGACGGTCACGTCGGTGTGCTCGTAGCCGGAGTCACCGGGGTTCGAGGCGTCGTAGCCGGCCAGAAGCGACGGGAACACGCCCATCGCGAACCCGAGATAGACGAGCAACGCGAGAACTACGACCGCCGAGAGCGCGTAGCCGAGACGGCGTCGGTCCATCACGCCGACGGATGGGCCGGCCGGCGAAAAGCGTGCCGGCGCACCCTCACTCCGGCAACTCGAAGGCGACCTGGTCGCCGACTTCGATGCCGCGGTCGGTCGTCCAGTGGTGGTTCACTTCGAGGACGTACTGTCCGCGGCCGGAGTATTCCTGGTCGTTGCCGTCCTCGTTCGGTCCCGGTGCGGGCGCGTGGTGAATCGACGTTATCGTCCCGTTGGAATCGATGTAGACGATGTCGATGGCGAAGTCCATCTCCCGCATCACGAACGTCAAATCCCGTTCGGAGTCGAAGACGAACAACATCCCGCGGTTCTCCGGCAGCGATTCGGTGTTGCTCAACCCGGTGTATCGGAGCGACCCGTTGTCGGCGATGGCGGCCTCGACGGCCCCCAGTTCGGCGTCGCCGTCGCCGTCCTGTACCGTGACGGTCGTCTGGGCGTAACTGCTGTGAACCGGCGTCGCAGTGTGCGTCGGGTCGTCCGTTGCCGTCGGTGCCGTCGACTGTCCGCCGCCGTCGAACGGGCCGACACAGCCGCCGAGGGCGGCGGCGGCGACCACAACGGCGAGTGCCCACGTCCGGTGTCGCGTCATTTCCCCTCCCTCGGGACGGAACGTGCCTAAACGTTCCGTCACCGGCGACGACCGGCCGGCGCGGAAGGCAAGGGTTAACTCTACGGGCCGGTTTCGGCCGAGTGCGGGCGCGTGGTCTAGTGGCTATGACGCGTCCCTTACAAGGACGAGAAGATGGTTCGATTCCATCCGTGCCCACTTTTCGAACGGTCGTCGCCGCGAAAGGCCTATGCGCCGCCACGACCCACCACGTAGTATGTCAGGACGTGCCGGTTCGGACTGCCCGGAGTGTGGCGGACGACTGGAATCCATCGATGGGATGGAGTACGAATGCGGCGACTGTGGCCGAACGTTCGACTCCGCGGACGTGTTCCTCATCTAGCCTCGATTCAGTCTCATCGCCGCGCCGGCTTTCGAAACCCTTTTTGATAGCGTCGGCGTCGTTGCGTCTGCAAGCCGCCTTAGCTCAGACTGGGAGAGCACTCGACTGAAGATCGAGCTGTCCCCGGTTCAAATCCGGGAGGCGGCATTCGGATTCTACACGATTTCCATTTGAGTAGCTTTTGTACTCGACTGAAGATCGAGCTGTCCCCGTTTCCGCGAGCGAAGCGAGCGGGAAGCCGGAAGACGAGTCACAGCCCGGGAGCGCAGCGAAGCGAGCACCCCGGACTGTCTCGGCAAGGTTCACAATCCGGGAGGCGGCACTCCCTGCGAACGACGTGAGAAGTGAAAAGCCGTGGCGTCACTCTGATTGTTCGGCGACGATTCTACTCGACCCACCGACCCGAAGCCGTCGGGTTCGAAAGCCCGCGTCTTCGAGCGTCCTTTCGATGACGGCTTCGTTGTCGTGCGGTTCGACGACGAGCAATCGGCACGCTGGGCGGTCGAGTGTCGCCTCCATCCCTGCCAGTAGGTCAGGGACTGCTCCCTCGACGTCGATTTTGACGACGTTCGGCGGTGGATACGCTCCGGACTCGACCGTCCGGTCGGCGGTCGTCGTCTCGACGGTGATGGTCCCAACCGCGTCGTCGGTCGTTGCGTACTCTTCTTCGATGGAGCCTTCCCTCGACCCGACTTCGTCGGTTCTCATCACGAAGAACGTCCGCTCCCCCTCGCCGTCCGAGAGCGCGCGCGACTCCACGTCGTGGAAAACGTCGTTTCGCTGGAGATTGCGTCGCAGTCGCTCGACGTTCGGCGGGTACGGTTCGAAGGCGACGACGTGGCCGTTCTCCAGTACGTCGCCGGCGATGCAGGAGAAGGTACCCACGTTCGCGCCGACGTCCCAGAACACGTCGTCTTCGTTCAGTTCGTCGACGATGGTTCTGGCGACGGGGCGCTTCTTCCCGGAGATGCTGACGACGTTGTCCAACTCGGCGGCGCTTTCGATTCCAATGTCAGCCGTTGTGTGGTCGATTTCGACGGTAATCGTCTCTCAGTATCGGAGTCGGTACAGCGTCACGTACAGCGTTCTCAGGTGGGCGTCGATGCCGACCCGGTGAACGGCGTCTTTCAGCCTCGGCCGATACAGCCACGACCGGACCGAATCGAGGAGCGAATGTCCGCCCATACTTCTCGAAACCCACCCGAAAATAAAGTCATGCGTCGGATACGGACGACTGGATTGGGCGTCAGTTTCCCGCTATGGCCTCGGCAGCGATGGCGGCGGCGAGGCTCTCTTTCGGCGCGTCCTCGGAGTCGCTGTCCTTCGGCGGTGACGACTGAGGTCGCGATGGCGCTCCGTACGGTCGCTGGAACGGGCGGCCGTCGGAGTACCATGTTTTACGGTACCATGAACCAAGAACTGAAGTACGTCTCCCTCGTCGGCCCGAACATGGAGACGTCCGAGCGGCCAACGTTCGAAACGGAGGCCGGAGAGGAGATTTACCAGTACGTCGAACGGCACGGCACTGCAGCGCGACATCGGGTTCGAGAGGTCACGTCGCTGCCGCCCGAGGAGTTCAGCGAGGCGCTCGAACAGCTGGAATCGAGGGGGTATCTCGAAGACGACGGCGGGACGCTACAGGTCGCTCTCGACGTGGGGTCGGTGGAGTCCTACACCGCCGGCGACGTCGAGTACACGATTCGGCCGGCCAAGCAGTCGGATTTCGACGGGCTCATCGACACCATCCGGGACGTGACGGCGAAAGACACCTACGTCGTCGCCGAATCCATCGCCGAGCAACTGCTGTACGAGGACGCCGTGACGCGGCACAACAGCGTCGAATCGCGGGTGTTCTTCGTCGCCACCGTCGACGGCGACGTCGTCGGGTGGGCACACCTCGATTTGCCGCAGGTCGATAAACTCCAGAGCACCGCTCAACTCACCGTCGGCGTCCGCGGAGACTACCAGGACAACGGCATCGGAAGTCGACTGCTCGCACGCGCCCTCGATTGGGCGGAGGCCAACGGCTACCGGAAGGTGTACAACAGCGTTCCGACGACCAACGACGAGGCAATCGTCTTCCTCGAAGACCACGGCTGGGAGACCGAAGGCATCCGCAAGGACCACTACACCATCGACGGCGACCACGTCGACGAAGTGATGCTAGCGTACACGTTCTGAGCGCCATCCTCTCGATGCGGCACCTCTTGAATGGGCCTTCAGTGCGGGGTGTAACCTCTATACTGATTCGTGTGAAACGTCATGGAGAACCATGAATATAGATAGCACACGACACCTACAACTCGACCGGGAGAGTCGTGGGACCCGATACTACCGCAACGCTGTTGAACGACACTGGGATCCCTTCGATATCGACCTCGAGGCCGACCGCGAGGCGCTAGTCGAGTCCCTGCAGTCCGTACCCGATGCCGAAGAGCGACTCGACAACTTCCGGATGGGTGTGGCCCGCTTCGGTGCCGGCGAGCAGGCCGTCACCGAGGACCTCGCGCCGCTTGCGACGGCACTCGACGACATCGACGACCAACTGTTCATCACGACGCAGTTGTACGAGGAGGGCAAACACACCGACCACTTCGACCGCTACTGGCGGGAGGTCATCCACCCCGTCGAGGAGGAACTCGGCTTCGAGACCTCCTCGCCGACCGACGAGAAGTGGTTCAACGAGGCATACGACGACCTCTTCGAGCGCAACGAGGAAGCGATGCACCGACTGCTCGATGAGCCGACGCCGGAGAACTTCGCACGCGCGTACTGTCACTACCACCTCGTCATCGAGGGCATCCTCGCCCAAACCGGCTACTACGGCCTCCAGCAGGCGTACTCGAAGGACAACCACCCCGACCTCCCATACCTGCCAGGATTGTACGAGGGCTTTACGCTCATCCGACAGGACGAGGGCCGACACGTCGGCTTCGGGATGGCGAAACTCAAAGAACTCGTCTCCGAGGGCGACGTCGACCCCTCGTTGCTCGACGAGACAGTCAACGAACTCCTGCCGTTGGTCGACGGCATCGCCGCCAACCCCGACGAGGAGTACCGCGAGGACATCGGGCCGAGTCCCGAGGAACTCCAGCAGTTCGCCACCGAAAAACACCTCCAGCGAATGGAGCAAATCAAAGACGCCGCCGAGGACGTGCCGGACCTCGAATCCCTCACCGAACTGGAAGGCGTCGGCGACTGAGGCGACTCAGTACCGGTAGACGGCGTCGGCGATGCCCGCGGTTTGCCCGACGCCGACGACTGCGAGTGACGCCGCGAGCGCGGGTTGGGTTCCGGTGGCGACCCCAATCGCGTATCCGGCCGCACCGAGACCGCACAGCGCCGCCCCGCCGAAATAAATCCACGCACCCGCTCGCACGCGCCGTCCGGTGTAGACGAACCCGATGGCGGGCAGGAGCATCCAGCCGTACAGCGCGACCGAAAACAGCGCTCTCGCGGGACCCTCAACGCGAAACCCGACCGTTCCGGCCACCGTGATGAGGAACCCCACCGCGATGACGGTTCGCCAGGCCCACAGCACCCCTTCGCTCATCTCTTGCCACGACGCGACGGCGAAGGCCGCGAGCAGGACGCTCATCACGACGTGGGCGACGAAGAGGGTATACGAGTCGACGATGCCGAGGTGGGCGGCGGTGACGAACGCCCACGCCAGCGGGACCAACACGACCGGCCCCGTCTCTCTCGCGTTTCGGAACACACCACCGCTTCGTGTCGAACCGACAAATAGCCCCACTCACGTCGGCTCGATTCTGATGATTCGGTCGTCGGACTCGACTGGGAAGTCGGTGAGCGTCCGACCGTCGCGGTTCGAGGTGAGCAGGTACAGCGCGCCGTCGGGACCTTCCTCGACGTGGCGCAGGCGGCCGAACTCGCCGTCGTACAGCCGGTGTGCGGTCGCGGTGTAGCGGTCGTCGAGCCAGTCCGCATCGAAGCGTCTTCCCCCGTCGGGGTCTGCTCCGTCGACGTCGAGAGTCACACAGAACAGTGTCTGGGAACGCAGGCCAGCGACGAACAACCGGTTGTGCCACGCCGATATTGCGTCACCGGTGTAGAACGTGCTGCCGGAGGGCGCCCACGTCGTATCGGCGCCGGTGTTGAGAAGCGGCGGCGTGAACGCCTCGCTCTCGCCGTAGGCGTTGTACTGGACGCCGCCGGGGCCACCGCGGGCGACGTTCCAGCCGTAATTGGCGCCGGGGCGTAACGCCGACACCTCGTCGCGGTTCAGCGGCCCGTGTTCGGCGACCAGTGGTTCGCCGTCCGGCGTGAACGCGATACCCTGTGGGTTCCGGTGGCCGAGCGTGTACGTTCGGGGGTCACCGCCCGCCCCGAAGTCGGGGTTTCCGGGTGCGGGGTCGCCGTCAAGGGTCACCCGAAGCACAGCGCCGCCGAGGGAATCGGGGTCCTGTGCGATGTCTGCGCCTTCCTGTGCGTCCCCGGCGAGTATCCAGAGGTGGCCGTCGGGACCGACTTCGATGCGGCCGCCGTTGTGCCAGTCGTTGGCCGGAATCCCGTCGACGACAGCCGAGACTTCGTCGGCGTCGACGTCATAGCGGATGACCCGGTTCCGGAGGTCGTCGGCGGCGGTGTAGTAGACGAACAGTGTCCGCGGGTCCGGGTACTGTGGGTGGGTGGCGATACCGAGCGTCCCGCCCTCGCCGGGGCCGGTTCGGTCGGGGAGGTCACTCGCCGAGAGCACGGTCGTCGCGTCGTCGGGCTGCAAGCCAGACTCCGTCGCTAGTGTCTCGGCCTCGAACCGTCGGACGCCGCCGGTTCGCTCGGTGAGTAGCGCCTCGCCGCCGGCGAAGGTCAAATCCCACGGAATCGAGAGGTTCTCGATGGCGGTCGTCGCCGTCACCTCGGCGTCCAGCGGCGACCTCTCGGCCGGGTCCCACGTCGGCGTCGCCGGCCACGTCGTTTCGCCCTCGCCGGTCGGGTACTCGTCAGCCTCGCCCGCGAAACAGCCGGCGGTCGCCGTCAGGCCGGCAACACCACAGGCGAGCAACTCCCGTCGCGTCGGCCGATGCATACCCGCCATCGGGGGGCGAGACGGATACGTTCTCTCCCACCGGCGAACGTTCCTCCTCCGAGGTCTCAGAACACGGAGTCGGCGGTCGCGGCGCCGACGACGCTGAACACCGCGCCGACGGCGATGGCGCGCAGCGTGACGACAACCATCTCGACGCCGACGAGGTCATCGAGAAAGGTCCCGGGGGCGCCGAACGCCACTGCGAGAATCGCGACGGAACCGTAAGAGACCAGCATCAACGAGAGAAATCGGGTAGGAACGCCCGCGAGGTCCCTGTCGTCGTCCGGGTCGCGGCCGGCGGCTTTGTACAGCGCCGCATAGCCGATGGCGAAGACGATGGTAACCGTCAGAAGCAACTGAAAGGAATTCATGTCGCGTGCGAGCGTCCACACCTCCTCAGTGACGACGAACGGGCCGGCAAGCAGGAACCCGCCGACGACTTGCTGGGCCGAGTCGGCGAGTCGGAACCGCCCTTGAGGCCGAATGCGACGCATACTCGCCCCGTCGGCAGCGATAAGTAAAACGGCTCCGTTGTGTGCGGCGATGGTCGACCGAGCGGGCATTCGCGCCGCCCTGTCGGAAACGCGGGGGTATCTCCTCTCGCATCACACCCCCGACCAGGAGTTCCAACGGAAGTACGTCAACTGAGTCAGCAGAACAGTTGCGTGACGTAGACGGCGTCCTCGCCCAGTGCGACGCCGACGCCCTGTCTCGTGTAGCGGTCTCGCAACAGCGTCCGTCGGTGCCCCGGCGAATCGAGCCACGACCGGACGACGTGGTCGGCGACGGCACGCTCGGAGGTGGCGATGGCGCCACGGGGCGTCTGATAGATGTTCTCGCCGACCCGACAGTCGAGCCCGGCGGCGTCGACTCTGTCTTGGGGGCTCTCACCGTCTGGATTCGTGTGATTGACGAACCCTCGGTCGCGCATGTCGCGACTGTGTGCGCGGGCGACCGCGGCGAGTGATTCGTCGTGTTCGGTCGCTCCCACGCCCGCGTCGGCCCGCGCGGCGTCGCTTCCGTTCTCGATGTGGGTTTCGACCGCGTCGGCGTCGAGACCACCGTCGTCGAAGGGGCCGACGGTGGCGACGGCGCCCAACGCGAGGCCGACGACGAGGAGCGTCAACACGGCGAGACCGACGCCCGGCCGGAACAGCGACGACAGCGACGGCGAGTCGTCGGTGTCTTCTCGCCCCCTAGCCGCCCCGTCGAGGTCGAGTCGCCATCCGGTCGTCGTTCCGGCGGCCGTCCCCGGGCAGTCGTGGGCGTCCGGCGGGCGGTGGTCGGGACAGTACGCTCCGCCGCAGTGCGGACAGGCGTCGCTGACCGTCGCATCGTCGCCACAGACCGCACACTCGGAGGCCACGGTCGGCCTATGGTCCGGCCCCTCAAAACGACGGCGTCGAACTACAGCGTCAACTCGGCGTTCGGCATCTGAAGGAACGCCGTCTCGTAGCCCTCGTGGCGGGCTACCTGCGGATGCGTGACGACTTCGAGCGTGAGTTCGTCGCCTGCCTGGATGTCGTCGACGGCCGCGCCGTAGTGGTAATCGAGGCTGTCGTCGAAGGTGCGTTCGAGCGCCCCCTCGAAGACGGTCTCGCCGCCGCGTTCGATTCTCGCATCAAGCGCCATTCCCGGCAACACGAGTTCGTTGTACGGCGTTCGGGCCGATACCGCGAGATAGTCGCCCTCGCCGTCGACGCCGTCGGGTCGCTCCGAAAGCGAGACGACGGCCAGTTTCGACTCGCCACTCTCGGCGGTTCCGTGGTGGGTCCCGGGCAGTTCCTCCAGTTCGGGCGCGACGCCGAGGGGGTGGTTCATGTCCATGACCGACGGGACGGCGGCCTCGCCGGCCCGGTCGCCCGCTCGCTCGATGCCGAGTTCGTCGCGCTTCTCGGTGGTGAACTCGAAGGGGACCGTGACGCTGGCCGGATCGCTGAAACGGCCCACGTACTCGCCGGTCCGGCGGACGTTCGTACCGCCGACCGACATCGTCACGTCGTAGGTTCCCTCGCCGTCGAGTTTGAAGTTGGCGCCGTAGTGAAAGCCCATCCGTGCCGACAGCATCGGATAGATGACCTGTTCGTCGAGCGCTTCGCCGTCCCGGGCGATGTCGACGCTCATGCCCGTATCCGGGAGGACGCGGCCGGTCTTGGGGTCCCAGACGACCGCCATCAGGTGGATGTCGTTGCTCCCGTCGACGTCGTGGAGGTTGGCCTCCTCGGCTTCGGTCGTCGTCGCATCGACCCGCCAGAAGCGGTGCGGGTAGGTGTACATCAGCGCGAAGGCGTACTCGCCGTCGTCGGTTTCGGCCATGTCGACCATCGCCATTCCGTCGACGTGCGTCGGGTAGTACACGCGGTCGGGTCGGTCTTCGAGAATCGGTGGTGTGGAGGTGACTTCTCGTGTCCGAATGAGGTCCGAACAGCCGGCCACTCCGACGGCACCGGCACCGAGACACAAACGGACGTAGTCGCGGCGTTGCATTACGTGTGCGTCGGTTCGGAACCCGTATTTGGGTTCTGGTCCGACCGTCGAATCGTGCGGGGTGTCGTCGTCCGTTATTCCAACAGCGCGTCGACGAGCCGCGTAAAGCGGTCGACGAGTCGCTCGGGGAGTCGCGGGTCGGCGGTGTCCAGCAGTTCGGCGGTCCGGTCGGCGTCGACGACGGCGAGTTGGTGGCCGTCGTGGCGCTTCTCGATTAAGCCGGCTTCGGCGAGTCGCTCGGTGTGCCACGAGAGCGTGCTGCGGGCGATGCCGACCGATTCGGCGATGTCGACGGGTCGACTCGGTCCCTCGCCGAGCAGCGCCGCGACGATTTCGGCGCTCGTCTCCCGGCGCAACAGCGCCAGCGCCGCCCGCTCCCACTCGTCGTACTCCGGCGGGTAGTAATGGGTCCGACCGAACAGTTCGTCGGTGACGACGGCGCTGCGGCGCCGGAGTTTTCGGACGTGATACTGGACCTGTCCCGGTGCGAGGTCCAGCGCTCGGACCAACTCGTTGAAGTGGACGCCCGGGTCCTCCCGGATGTGTCGTTCGATGCTGTCGCGGGTGTCGCTCACCGTATCCCACCTCCGATGGGGTCTCGAACGGTGTGTGCCGACAGCACGGCGGCGATGACGAGTGCGGCCATCACGATGTCGAGTCCGTGTTCCAGCAGGTGATGTACTTCCAGCGATAGCCCGCCGGTCATGTATCCGACGCCGGTCACTGCGCGGACGAAAAGTGCCGCGAGCGCGAGCGCGACAAGCAGATACGGCCACGAGCGCCGCTGGACGAACGCGGCGAGGCCGACGCCGAGGATGCCAGCGGCACTCACCGTCCCGAACGCCAGCAAAACGCCGAGTATCAGTGTGTAAGCCATGGTTTGGGGTAGTTCCACCTCGTCTCACGACGGAAGTGAGTTGTCGCCCGACGCTATGGGTCCGAGTCGAATATGGGTTCCGTCGCGTTCGTCGTTGGACCGTAGCGGTGGCTCCCCAGTTCGATTATCAATTAGAATCAGCCGTCACCAATCGCTCACAGCTCGATTTCCTGTTCCTCGTACAGTTCCTCGAAGTCGAGGTCGCGCTCTTGAGCCTGCAGTTCGCGCTCGATTTCGTATTCGCGGCGCTGCTCTCGCTTCTTTCGTCCTTTCTGCTCGCGGCCTCGCTTCGTATCCGGCATGGCTATGTGTGGGTATGACACGCACACATATATGCGTAACGCCACCGGCGGAGTCTGCGCTGAAAAAACAGGGTTGCCGGCCTCAGACCGGGGGTTCGCCGGCGAGGCTGTCGCGGTCGTGCGGTTTCCCGAAGTCGGGGGTCGGCCCCATCGGTACGATTCGTTTTGGGCTCACGTCCGGATGGGTGGTGTAGTAGTGTTCCTTGATGTGGTCCATGTGGGTCGTCTCGCCGAATCCCGGCGTCTGATACAAATCACGGAGGTACGGCCAGAGGGTGTCGTACTCGCGGACGAGTTTGTGGTTGCACATGAAGTGGGTGTGATACACCTCGTCGAAGCGGACGAGGGTGGTGTACATCGCGATGTCCGCCTCGGTGAGACGGTCACCGACGAGATACCGCTGGTCGGCCAACACGGAATCCCAGTGGTCGAGTGCGTCGAACAGTTCGGTGACGGCTTCGTCGTAGGCCGACTGCGTCTCGGCGAATCCGGTCCGGTAGACGCCGTTGTTGATGGGTTCGTAGATGTCGTCGAGAACCGAGTCGATGTCTGCTCTGCGGTCTGCGGGCGCGAGGTCGATGCCGTTGCCCAACTCGGCGAACGCCGTCGTCAGGTTCCGCATTATCTCCCGGGACTCGTTGTTGACGATGGTTTCCTCCCGTTTGTCCCAGAGTACCGGCACCGTGACGCGGCCGGTGTAGTCGGCATCGGCCTCGACGTACACCTCCCGGAGGTAATCGGAGCCGTGTATCGAGTCGGTCGTACAGCCGTCCTTCTCGGGGATGAACTGCCAACCGCCGTCGTCGCGGTAGGGGTCGACCACGTCGACGGAGATAGCGTCCTCCAGACCGAGCAGTTTTCGTGTGACGAGCGTTCGGTGCGCCCACGGACACGCATAGGAGACGTAGAGATGGTAGCGGCCCGCTTCGACGCCTTCGGCATCGACGCGGTCCCGGAACGTCGTGGGTTGGCGCTGGAACGACCCGTCTTCGGCGGTGGGGTCGTACTCGGTTACCCACTCGCCGTCGATGAACTGATTGACCATATCCCTTCTTGGTTCTCTCGGGGGATATGCTTCCGGGCGATGACGGCGGTTGCCGGAATCGGTGACGGTAGAATCGATATCACGTAATTTCGTGGTGGTGGGCAGGGATTCAAGTCGTTCCGTCGTTGTACGCGAGTGAGGGCCGATGGCCCGAGCGAGCGCTTTTTCATCGACGTTTTACGGGGGTTGAGCGCTCGCCGCAGGCGAGCGCGAGACCCCCGACGAAAAAAGGTCGAATCACAACGCTATTGAAGGGCCTTTACTAACATCGAATATGGTCACGACAGTGGGTATCGTTGGCGGGGCGGTGCTGACACTCGCCGCGGTCGTCCTGCACTTCTCGAAGGGCTCGGAGTGGACGCCCCGAGAGGACATCTCCGACGAGGTCATCGAACAGCGGGCCTCGGCGGTCCCGGAGACGGAGTTCCCCGAACCGGGCAATCGCAGTATCGGCGGTGGCGGTGCGGCCGCCGCGGCGGTCGCTGCCGGCGAGGGTGAAAGCGAGGGCGAACTCGAAGACGGCGAGGCGGGCGATGACAGTCCGGCCGCCATCCCCGACGACGAAGCGGAAGTGTACGAAATCGAGTACGTGAAGGAAGGCACCACCATCGAGGTCAAGGAGAACGAAACCGTCCTCGAGGCGGGCGAAGACGAGGGCTGGGACCTCCCCTACGCCTGCCGGGAGGGACAGTGTATCTCCTGTGCCGGCCACATCACCGACGGGGGCAACGCCGAAGACTACGTCGAACACCACACCAACCAGATGCTCGGCGAACCCGAACTCGATGACGGCTACACGCTCACCTGCGTCGCCTACCCCGTTTCGGACTTCTCCATCGAAACCGGCGAATCGCCGTAACGCTCGGCCTTCTTTGGCCGTCTATTTCCGTTCACAACGGTTACATTGCGGCTTCGATTATCTGCAATCGAGAGCCGTAGCTCAGTAGACAGAGTGCTTGGTTCCGGACCAAGATGTCGCGGGTTCAAATCCCGTCGGGCTCGTTCCGTTTCATCACGTTCCGAATTGTGCGGATGATGGCTTGGTGTATGCAACCCCATCTTCAATAGATGAATAAGCCCCTTCGTCACATATCTCAGCGAGAGTATAAATCAACGACGGGATGTCGGAGTCGCCAGATATCCGTCGTGGGGTCGAGGTTATTCGGTTCGCTTCCCCGTTCGGTGAGCAGGCCAACGTGGTAGAGCATCGCTTTCAGCTGGAACACGGTCGGTGAATGGTAAACGTTGCCGTCAGCGAGCACCGATGTACGGAGCCCACCGTCGGCGTCGAGAGCTCGCGTTCGGACGCTCTCGGTTCCCCGAAGGAACAGTTCGACTGCGAACGTCGGGTGGGAACGGTGGAGATGCGTGAGAAACTCGGCGAGCGACGGTTCGGTGTTCCCGTCCTCCTGAAGCGTCTGGAGGGCCTCGACGAGCAACGGCGTCGCCGGATACGCCCAGACGACGCGGCGAGCGAGTTGCCCCCATGCTGGCGCGAGGTCGGTGAACCGTTTTTGGCTTCTGTACCAGCCGGCGAACTCGGCAAGTGCGTTTTTGACGTTGCCGGAGTGGTCAAGCGCAAACCGGATGACTTCGTCACCGAGTGGAGTGAGTCGCGGGCCGGCGGCTGTCTCCTCCGTCAGTCCGAGAAACGCGGACCCACGGCGGGCGTCATTGGTCGCGCTGACCACGTCGTACTCGTCCAAGAGGTCCGCGGTGTCTCCGTCGGCGTAGAGTGCCAGCGGATAGCCAAGGTAGTTTTTCGGGTGATTGAGGCCGAACGACTGGTCGGTGACGCCCTGTGCGCTCGCCTGAAAACGGATGGCCCGGGTGTCATCATTCGCGCTGTTGCCGACGACTCGCGGCGTCTCCAGTACCTCGACGCGCTTGCCATGGACGGCGAGTAGGCCGACGTTGAGTTCGCGTGCGAGCGTCCGGTTCGGTTGGTCGACTGCTGCTGCGGGTACGGCGACGTACGCCGCGTTCGCCTCGCCAAGCCGGTTATGCGCCTGCACGATGCCTCGTTCGACGTCGACGGTGCCGTTGGCAGTGTATCCCTTCGCCTCTATGACAACGAGGGGTGGATTCGTCTCGTCCACTCGGTCGACCGAAAGCAGGTCGTTCTCGAGTTTCCGGACGCCAACGAGGTCGGGGTAGCCGCTCCCGACGCGGACATGATTGAACGGGGCGAGTTGGTCGCGGATTGATTCCGGGATTTGCTGGCCGTGTAGCCACGTTTGCTGTCCGAACTGCGTGTCGCAGACAGCGTAGGTGCGGTCCTCGTCTGGGTCGGGAAACAGTCGTGCCTTCGCGGACGCGAGGACCTCCGGTTCCGAGAGGGCAGTTGCGGACATGGGTGGGGCTCGCGTGGGTGCGGCAAGAAGTTATGGGGAGCGAGAGTGCGAAACGGGCCGTCGGATTGGACGGCGTCGAGTTATCCCCCTCTTTGGGACGGAGCGGTACAGGGCGCAGTTTCCGGTGTCCTCGCTCGTTTTCCGTCTTCCGCTCTCTCAGATTGGTTTCGACTCGCCTGCTGTAATCCGCTATGTCGACGATTCGGCCGAACAGTTCTGCGACAGTCTCGATGAACTCCGGGTCGCCGGTCAGGCGAATCGTCGAGATGTCCGCCGGGAGCGTGTTCCCGGCGATGTTGCTCGGTTTCTCGACTGCATCACGAGCGTCGGAATCAGTCCTCTGGGTCTTTCGAGGCCATCTCTGAGGGAACGCCGGCGTGTCTGATTCCCGTCTGGTTCTGTATCTCGAACCGATACACGTTGACATCCTCCGATTCGCTCGCATCCTTCAGCGCCTCGGGGCGTTGGATCGGTTCGAGGGCCTCTCCGAGCGATTCCCATTCCCGTTCCGGCACTCGACTGATGGTCCCTTCGAGGCTGACGCTACTCCACATGTGCTCAGTGTCGGCTGTGTACACCAGGAAACTGGCCGCGGCGGTTTCCTCGGTCAGCAGCGCCTTCTGACTCACGCTCCCCACGACGTAGGTGAAATAGAGGTTCGTTTCGCCGTCGAACCCGTAGGATAGCGGCACCATGTACGGCAGTCGCTCGGTCGGGAGGCCGAGCACGCCGATTCCCTGCGTTTCGAGGAACTCCCGAATCGTCTCCTCGTCCATACGTTCGACGCCGTGGTCGGCGAGTTCGTCAATCGTCATGGGTCACATACGACTCCGTCCTCATTAAATTGGACGGGCGAAACGACCGTCTGGGGTCCACGCTGTCGGTGCAGCCGTCGGATACCGGCGTTCGTGGCGGCGTTTTCACGTCCCGTCAGACGCGTGGCCGACTGGTCTTTTTGTACGATGCCGTCCAAGCCGGTATTCCACAGTATGCCTCGTGATACGGATGACGGCGAGCGTCCGACATCGGGAACCGACGGTCACGTCCCCGTCGAGGTCAGTGTCGGTGCCGACACGGACGAACAGCCGTCCGTCGAGTCGAACACGCGCATCGACATCATCGTCGACCGGGAGTCGTACCCGACGGCGCGACTCGACGACGGCCGATACGTCGCGTGGTGGTTCACCGCCGACGCTCCCGAACCGGATGCAGCGGTGACAAGCGAGTGGGTGACTGCGCCGACGCGCTTTCTTGCGGCCGGCACGTTACACGAACTCTGGGAGAACCCCGCGGCCTTCGACTCGCTGACTGCACAGGGATAGCGGTGGCCGTTTCGGCGCTTCGGTCGGTCACTCCTCGGTCGTCTCTTTTCCGTCTCCGGTGTCGACCAACCCCAATCCATCGAGAAGTCGGTCGGTGACGACGGCGGCGACGATGTCGACGAGTGTGGTGTCGTCGCTGTCGTAGTTGGCGAAGATTCCGAGCGGAATCTCCCCGCCGGCCATCTCTCGGTGGCCGCCGGCGCTTCCAACCTCCTCGAAGGTCGTCGCGAGGACGTCACCAATGTTGATTCGTGGGTCCGTCGAACGGGCGCTGATGTGAATCGATTCGTCGATAATGCCGAAGACGACGGCGGTTTCGACGCCCTCTAAGGTGGCGAGGTAGTCGGCGGCTTGCGGGAGGGCATCCCGTTCGGTCGTCCGGCCGACGTGGGTGATGAGGACGGCCCCGCGGACGGTTCGATTGTCGATGGCGTCGGCGATGGCGTCCACGGTCGCTCCGGTGACCGACGGCGAGGAGAGTTCTCGGAGGAGGCCGCGGTCGGCGTGGTCGTGAAGCTCGGCGGCGGCTTCGTACTCAGCGCTCGTCGTTCCTCGGAGAAAGCCCAGCGTCTCCCGTCGTATCGCGAACAGTAGCGCGGTCGCAAGGGGCGTGTCGAGTTCCACGTCGAGTTCCTCAACGTACTCCGTCAGGATGGTCGCCGTCGCGCCGATGTCCTCGCGGTGGTCGACGAACGTCGCGTCGATGTCGTCGTTCGGGTGGTGGTCGATGACGATGTCGACATGCGTCCCGTCGGGTACCTCGTTGTTCGAACCCGGGACCGCGTGGTCGACGAACGCGAGCAACGAGTCCGGTGGGCGCTCGGTGATGGCTGCGGCATCGAACGGTTTGAGGTCGATTTCGAGAAGGTTGACGAACGCACGGTTCTGCTGGTGGCTGATTCGGCCGCTGTAGACGATGCGACGCTCGTCGATACCCACGCTGGCAGCGATTCGCCCCAACGCCAACGCGCTCGCGAGACAGTCCGGGTCGGGGTTGTTGTGACAGACGATAGTGAGCTCCGAGGCTCCCGACAGCAGTTCCTGAAGTGATGCTGCGTTGCTCATCCGTGTCGTCCATCGGGCCGTCGCTACAAGCCTCTGACCCCTGTCCGTGACTCCACGCTGCCAACGGCTAGGTGAATAATGCCATTTCTTGGTATTGAGTGGTATTTGGTGGTAAGAGTTATATAGTCGGGACGCGTTAGTTCAATTACAATGAGCCAAAACGACTCCGCGGTCAGCACGATGTTCAGTTTCCAGCGCAGCACGCTCGAACAGACTCAGAACGCCATCGAGACCGGCGTCGAGTTCCAGCAGAACGTCAACGAGCGTCTCGTCGAGAGCTTCGACACGACCCGAGAGTTCTCGGAACGCAGCAGCGACCTCGTCCGCACGGGCGTCGACGCCTACTTCGACGCCGTCGAGTCGGCCGTCCCCGGCGACCAGGACGTGCTCGCGGACGTCCGTGAGACCCTCGACGAACAGCTCGACGAACTCGAAGCCAACCAGTCGGATGCCTTCGACACCATCGAGGAGAACCTCGACGACGGCCACGAGTCTGTCGACGAACTCCTCGAGGACTTCCTCGAAACCCTCGACGAGCAAGTGTCCCAACTGCTCGAGGCCAGCGAGGACCTCGAAGACCAGACCGTCGATTCCCTCGAGAACCTCCAGGAATCCATCGAGGACCTCCAGGAGCAACTCGACGAGCGCTCCGAGGAGTTCCAGGACCAACTCGACGAGCAACTCGACAACATCCAGGACCAACTCGAAGAGCAGGCTGACACGGTCCAACAGCAGATAGAGGACGTCTCCGAGCAGGTCGAGGACGCGACCGAGAACACCGACCTCACGGCGTAACTCGGATACACACTGTCGAACCACTCCTTCGACGTTTTTCCGCTTTCATCTAGCTACCGTCAGGCCCGCTCGGCACGTCACCTCGACGGCGCGTGACGGCCCTGCTCGGCTGCTCTCACGTTTTCAGTCCGCCCGACCCTTTATACCGAAGAACGGCACAACGTATACACCGAAGCGGTCCCCGAACGCGGAAACAGGGTCTACGGATGAACGACGATGCGCCGTCGCCGGAGAGCACAGACGAGACCACCAGCACCGCACAGGTCGGTCTCGTCGTCCTCGCCGCTCTCGCGCTCGTCGTCGCCGCCTTCCTCGTCCCCGTGGTCGCGCCCTCCGGCGGGGCCGGCTCGGGGGAGAGCGACTCGACGGGTGGTCCCGGAGGGGATGACTCGACCGACTCTCCCGACGGCACCTTCGATTGGTACGAACTCCTGGAGTGGTTCCTCCCGGAGAACGACGGCGAACCCACGCGTACCGAGCCGCGCTGCTCTATCGGCCTTGACCGCCAGCCGGAGCCCGGCGGCGAGGTCACGGCGAAGGTCTCCTACGAGGGCGAGTCGCTCGCCGACGCGTCCGTGTGGTTCAACGGCGAGCGCGTCGGCACCACGAACGCCAACGGCGAGGTGACCGGGACGGTCCCCTACGAGCGCGAACTCACGATTCGGGTCGACGTTCCGGGCCGTCCCGACTGCCGTGCGAGTACCGGCAGCGTCCGCCGAAGTGGCTCCCCGGACTTGTCGTCGCCTGCAGGGTTCCCGACCCTCTCGGTCGCCGCGGCGGCCCAGCAGACCGCCACGCCGAACGCGAGCGTCACCTATCCGGTCGACGGCACCGTCACGGTCGACGTTCGTGGGCGCCCCTATCCCGGCGACACGCTCACCGTCAAGTCGGCAATCGACGGACGACCGTTCCGCGGCGCCGAGGTATTCGTGGACGGCGAATCGGTCGGCGAAACCGATGACGACGGCACTGCAGCCGTCGCAGTCCCCGAAGACGGCACGGAACGATTTCGTGTCCGCGTCGTCCGCGGTGACTTCGCGGGGTCCGAACGGGTTGACGTGCTCCTGTTGTCGGCGTCGCTCCGCCCGGAGAACCTCCTCGCGCTCCCGGGTACCGAGGGCGACGTACTCGCTCGGCTGGGAGACGACCCGACCGAAGCCGCCGTCTTCGTCGGCGGTGAACGCCGCGGGACGACCGGTGCCGACGGCCGACTCACCATTGACTTACCGTTGGACCCAACCACAACGATAGCAGTCGAGACGGCGGACCAGCGGGCGACGACCAGCGTCGCGTCCCACTACGCCGTTCCGGCAGGCGCCTTCGCCCTCGTCGTCGCGCTCCTCGCGGCAGTCGCCTACCGCATCCGCGGCCGCCGCGGCGTGGCAACCGTCGCTGCCGGTGTCGCCGCCGTCGCTGCAGTCGTCGTCGCGGACGGCCTCTACGGACCGACGGGTCGATACGCCGCAATCGTTGCGGTGGTCGCCGCCGTCGTCGGAATCACTCTATACCGGTGGCGGCAGTCGATTACGAAGGGTGCCGCTACGGCTGGCGGGACGCTCCGCTGGCTGGGCGTCACCGTCGTTCGCGCGGCCACGAACGTCCGCCGCCTTCCCGGCCTGCTCCGACGCCTGTGGGCGTCGTTCGTCGAGTCGGCGTACCGCAACGCACTCCGTGTGGCCGACGACATCGGGCGCCTCGCGTCGGCCGTCGCGACGGCCGTACGGCGTGCAGCAGTACGCCTCCGGTCGCTCCCACGGTCGGCATCCGAGTTCTTCGAGCGTTTGCATGACGGTCTCCGCTCGATGGCCGGCGGTATCCGACGGACCGTTCGGAACCCAATCGTCCTCGCCCTCGCGGTGGCGGGCGCGGGAGCGACGGTCGTTGGCTACCGCGTCGGTGGCGGCATCGGTGCGGTTCTCGGAGCGGCAGCCACGCTCGTCGTCGCCGTCGCTCTCGAACTCCGTCGCCGTGCCGCCGACGGCTCGAACTCCGACGACAGCCCCGCCGCCGGCGAAACTGCCCCGACCGAACCGGCCCACGTGACCGACGACGGCCGCTCGATTCGCACGCTGTGGCGTGGCTTCGCCCGTCTCGTCGCTCCGAATCGGTGGCGTTCGAGCACTCCGGAGGAGATAGCCGCTGCCGCGGTCGAACAGGGGTTCCCCCACCGACCGGTCGCGGAACTGACGCGGCTGTTCCGGGAGGTGGAGTACGGCGACCGCCCGCTGTCGGCGGCCGTGCGCTCGCGTGCGACCGACGCCTACGAAGCCATCCGACGACGCGACCGGGGTGAAGAGCAGTGAGACGCCAACTCCTCGTCGCCGTCGCCGGGTTCGCCCTCGTGTTGGGCGGCGCCGCACTCGCCGTACTCGCCGAGTGGCCGAGTTCCTCGACGGTCGAAACCGGTTTGCTCGTCGCCGTCGCGCTCTTCGCACTGCTGTTGGCCGCTCTGAAAATCAGGACATCCCCCGCGGCCGCCAACAGCGGGCGGTCGTCTGCCGAGCCTTTCGCCTCGCCTCCTCCCGAAGAAGTCGCAAGCGAGTATCCACTCTCGAGTGTCGCACTCGCCCGCATCCTCGACGGTGCGGGCGAGACGGCACGCCGTGAGGGAACCGTCGAGGACGGCATCGACGTCGTCCGGCCAGCGCTCCGTGATACGCTCATCGGCGCGCTCACACAGGGTGGGAGCTCCGCCGAATCCGTCGAGGACCTGCTGGACTCGGGCGGGTGGACGGACGACCGTGTCGCTGCCAGCGTCCTCTCCGAACACGTCGACCCGCCGGACCGGTCGATTCGTACCCGCCTCGAAGCGTGGCTGTTTCCCGAGCGAGTCGTCCGACGGCGCGCCCGTCGTGCGACCGAGGCGGTCGCGGTCGCCGCCGAAGCAGCGCTCCCGACCGTCCCCGGACAGACGGCACCCCGGACCGTCCCCACCGTCACCACGTCGCTGTCGGAACTCCAGCGCGGCGTCGACGGGCGCCTCCAGCGCGCGAGTGACCCGATGGCGATTGCCCGTGGCCCCTCGCCACCGGAGGCTTCCACCGACGAGGAGGATAGCGAATGACTCGCCGACAGCGGCGCTGGGGTGGCGGCCTCGCAGCGAGCGTCTTCCTCGCTGCCGTCGGCGTCTTCGACGGCAACGGCGCTTTGCTCCTCGCCGCTGCAATCCCGCTTGCGTACGTCGCGGCCGACGCCATCTCGGACGTCACCGTTCCCGACGCCATCTCGATAACCAGACACGTCGACCCGACGCCGGCCCCGCCCGGCCGCCCCGTCACCGTCTTGCTCACGGTTCGGAACGACTCCGAACGGACGGTCCCCGACCTCAGGGTCGTCGATGGAGTTCCGGCCGACCTCGCGGTCGTCGACGGGACGCCGCGAGGCGGGACCTCGTTGGCCCCCGGCGAGGACCTCACGGTCGAATACGCCGTCGCGGCACGGCGCGGCACCTACGAGTTCGAACCGGTGCAACTCCGGGCCCGCGGGTTCGGTGCGGGCACCGTCGAGACTACACGGCGTGTTTCGGACGGCGACAGGCGTCTCGTCTGCCGTCTCGACGCTGATGCCCCACCCATCGACGAATACGGCGACGCACGGCCGGGACGACTCGAAAGCGACGCTGCCGGCGCCGGCGTCACGTTCCACTCCACGCGGGAGTACTACGCCGGCGACCCGGCCGAACGAATCAACTGGCGTCACTACGCGAAGCGGGGCGACCTCGCGACCACCAACTACGAGCGAACCGTCGCCGCGACGACGGTTCTCGTCATCGACGCCCGGATTCGAAACCGGGTCGTCGCCGGCCCCGGCCGCCCGACGGCCGTGGAGTTGGGCACCTACGCAGCGACACACGCGCTCACCGACCTCCTCAGACGCGGCCACGACGTTGGCGTCGTCGTCTTGGGTCTCGACGGCCCCGGGCCGGCCGGGCTCTACTGGCTGCCGCCGGCCGGGTCCCGACAGCAGCGCGCTCAGGCCCTCGAGTTGTTTCGGGCAGCCAACGACGCCGCAGGCCGTCCGCCGAACGAATCGGCGCAGGTCAGACGCGTCATCGAGTTGCTCCCGCCGGGTGGACAACTCCTCACCTTCTCGCCGGTCCTCGACGACCGGGCCGTCGACGCCGTCGAGACGTGGCGAGCGGCCGACGTTCCCGTCGTCGTCCTCTCGCCCGATATCGTCCCGGAAAACACCGTCAGCGGGCAGTACGTCCAAGTCCGGCGGCGGACCCGACTCGCCCGGTGTCAACGAGTCGGTGCCCGAACGGTCGATTGGCGCCGCGGGACGCCGCTTCCGGCCGTCTTGGCCGAGGCCTTCGCCGCCGACGCACGCCTCGCCTCGACCCGGCGACGGGGCCGCGCGACCGGGGGTGACGGCCGGTGACGATACCGATTCCGCTCTTGGACCGCTCGTCGGCCGTCGGCGACGAGGGCCGCCCCCGCGCAGCCAGCCTCGCTGTCGCCTCCTTCGTCGTCGCGTTGCTCGTCGTCGCGGGTGGGTTCGCTATCGGCCAACCCGACCTCCTGCTTTCGCTCGGTTCGGTGACTGGACTGGCCGGGGCCGGCCTCGCGCTGCTGGACCGCGAGCGGTTCGTCCACCTGCTGGCCGGCCACTGTCTGTTCGTCTGGTTCGGGGCGCCGCTTTCGCTTCTCGTTGTCTTCGCGCCACTCGCCGGCCGCGTCGGCATCGCCGTCGACGGGTTCGCACTGGCGCTGTTCGGCCTCGCGATGACGTGGGGCAACGCCGGCACGCGAACGCATCTCAGCGACGGCCTCTCGGCGAGTACGCTCACTTTCGCGGCGGCGATACTGTGGCTCGTCGGGTTCGCTGCCGTCGCCGTCGGTCTCGCGATTGCAGAGCTGTCGGTCGAGGCTCTCGTCGGCCAGTCGTCCGCTGCTGGAGGGCTGGCGAGTTTGTTCGTCGTCGCCGCCTATGCGGGGGCGGGAATCGCCGTCGCGATTCGATGGCTCCCGATTCGACAGTTGACGCCGCGCTCGCGGCGTCCGGCCGTCGAGAGACGGGTCGCTGCTGTCCGGCGGTACGCCCTCGGAACGATTGCCGTCGCCGTGCTCTCGCTTTTGGCCATCTCCCTGATTCGGGCGTCGGGTGGATTCGAACGTCTCGAGGGGACGGTGCCCGCGGCGGGATTCAGCGCGCTGTCGTCGCCGTTCGTGGTCTGGCTCGCCGTCACCGTCGGGACGGTCGGCATCCTCGCCGGCGCCGTCGCGCTCACGCTCCGCCGACTGGCCCGCGACAGCGACCCGGCGTCGGCCGAGCGACTCGCCGCGGTCATCGCTGGGTTCGTTCTCGCGGTGGCCGCCGTCGTCGCTGCCGCCCTCGTCGCCGTCTCCCCGCTCGTCGGCGTGATGACCCTCCTCGCGGTGCTCGCCGCTCCGCTCGCGCTCGTCGTCTGCGTCGCGATACTCGTCCTCGCTATCGACATCGGCGTCCTCCCCGACCGAGCCAGCGGTGCGGCGGTGGCTGCGTTCGGACTGGTCATCTCGGCTGTCGGCTTCGCTCGTATCTCGGTGCCGTTGACGTTCGCCTGCGTCGCCGTCGCGCTGCTCGTGTGGGACCTCTCGTCGTTCGGGTTCGGCGTCACCGCCGAACTCGGTCGGATTCCCGAAACGCGGCGTCTCGAACTGGTCCACGCCGTCGTCGGTGTCGGCGTTACGGTCGCCGTCGTCGTCGCCCTCACTGCCGTCGACACGTTCCGAACGAGCGTCTTCGCCGGCGTCGGCGGGACCGTCCCCGCCGTCGTCGCCTGTCTCGGCGCGCTTGCGCTGCTCGGAACGCTCCGTGGATGAGGGCCGGACATTCTTGTAGCCACCCGCCGAACGACGGCCATGAACGAACCGGACGAAACCGTCGACGACCCCGAGGAGACGGTGCAGTCCGTCGTCGAACGCATCGAATCCGCGGCCGTCATCGACCGGCGCGTCCTCCGGAGCATCCTCTCGGCGGTCGTCGCCCGCGGCCACGTCCTCATCGAGGACGTTCCCGGAACGGGCAAGACCGTCACCGCCCGCGTTCTCGCCGAAGCGCTCGGCCTTGATTTCAACCGCATCCAGTTCACGCCGGACCTCCTGCCGGCCGACATCACCGGCTCGACGGTGTACGACGAACACGAGGGCACCTTCGAGTTCGCCGAGGGTCCGGTGTTCACGAACGTCGTGTTGGCCGACGAAATCAACCGCGCGCCGCCGAAGACACAGGCCGCCCTCCTCGAAGCGATGGAGGAACGACAGGTCAGCGTCGACGGAACGACCTACCCCCTCCCGGAGCCGTTTCTCGTCATCGCGACCCAGAACCCCGTCGAACAGGAGGGAACGTTCCGTCTCCCGGAGGCCCAACGCGACCGCTTCAGCGTCAAGACCTCATTCGGATACCCCGACGTCGACGGCGAGATGGGGCTGTTGGCCCGCCGTGACGACCGCCGGGAACTCTCTCCTTCCGTCGAAGCAGTCGTCTCCCCCGAGACGGTTCGGGCCTTGCAGTCGCTGGCCGAGGATGTCCACGTCGACCCGAAGATTCGCCGATACATAATCGACCTCGCGCGGGCCACCCGGGCGGACGACCGAACCGAAATCGGCGTCTCGCCCCGTGGCGTCCAGCGAATCTTCGAAATCGCACGCGCCAGCGCGGTCATCGACGGTCGTGAGTACGCTACACCGAGCGACGTCAAGGGCCTCGCAGAAGCGACGATGGCCCACCGCCTCCTGTTGACGACCGAGGCCACCGTCGAGGGAATCGACGAGCGCGCCGTCGTCCGGTCGGCGCTCGAAGATGTCGACATCCCCGCGGTGTCACCGGACGCCAACGACCCGACGGCGGAGAGCGACCGGGAATCGACGGACCCGGACATCGAATCCGAAGCCGACGACTCGGCTTCCGAGGCGTTCGAGTTCGAATCGGACGCGACCCCGAACGCGGCCGGTGACGGACGCGACTCCGATTCGTCGTCCTGAAACGCGAACACAGAATTCAGTCCGCGCCGCCAGCGATGGCACCGCCGGGTTCGCCCGGTTTGGGAACCGTCTCGGGTTCGAGCGCCGTCCGGGCCTCCGCGGAGAGTTTGTTCATCACCGCACGTCCCTCCCGTTCGCGGGTGATGATGCCGTCCTCTTCGAGTCGCTGAAGGTGGTGGGTAATCGTACTCGGGTCCCGACCGAGTTCCCCCGCGAGGTCGCTGACCGACGCCGACCCGAGGCGCGCGATAGCGTCGATGATGCTCGCCGTCGAATCGTCGTTGAGCGCCGCGGCCAGTTCGATTCCCTCGGCGTACGCCGGGTAGAATCGACGCTTCCCACGGAGTTTCGCCCCGGAAACGAGGTCTTCGCGCTCGAGAACCCGCACGTGGTGTCGCGTCGTCGACAGTGGGAGGTCGGCTTCCTCGGAGACCTCCGAGAGGTACGACCCCGGCGCCTCGTTGACGATTTCGTAGACGCGCTCGCGGGCCTCGTGTTCCAGCGGGTCGGAATCGTCGTAGCGGCTGTATCGGAGGGGGAAGAAGAACGGCCGGAGTTTCTCGACCAGCGAGGTAAGGGTGAACCGGGGCATCGCCGCGAAAGCGCCCATCGCCGACGCGCCGACGCCGGCGCTGCCAGAGAGGAACGCGCTCCCACGGAGGGCGGCGACCGCTGCGACGGCACCGAGGCTGACTGCGGCACCGCCTGCGGGGGCGGAGGGGAGGGGTTGTCCGCCGGTACCACCGGCGCCGCCGGCACTCATCGCTGCACCGGCCGGGGCGTCGTCCCCGTCGTCGAGGACGATTTCGTCGAACTCGCTATCGGAGTCCGATGCCGCCGATGTACCGACGGCGCCGACCAGCACCTCGTCGCTTCCGGAGGTCAGTGTCCCACCGACGGTCGTCAACGTGGCCGTGGTGGTCGTTGCTGTTGTTTCGACGGTTTCGTCGGATTCGATTCCGGTGTCGGCCTCCAGCGTCTCGACGGCCAGCTCCGAACCACTTCTCGTCTCGACGTAGAGTCCCTCGAAGCGGTGCTCGTCGAGCGATTCGGCGTTCTCGAGGTCGCCGATGTAATCGAGTACTTCTGTCCGCCAGTCGATGTCGTCCGTCGAGTCTTCGGCCGTGTCGCCGGCCTCATCCGTCGCGTTCTCGACCGTGTCGTTGATTCCACCGGCCGTGTCGTTGACACGGTTTCGCACGCCTGTACTCGAGTTGTTGTCGCCTTCTCGGTCGCCAGAGGTGGTGTCATCGGTCGAGCCGTCCGTCGTGTCAGCCGTCGACTCGTCCGAACTCGATGCGCCGTCGGAATCGTCACTCGCGTCGTCGTCCGTACTATCGCTTGTACCGTCGCTCGAATCGCCGTCGGTATCGTCGCTCGTGTCGCCGTCGGTATCCGCTTCACCGTCGTTCGTATCGTCGTTCGTGTCGTCCGAAGTGCTGTCCCCGTCCTCGCTGTCGCCGGAGCCGAACGTGCCGTTCAGTCCGTCTTCGAAGGTCGACGTACTCGCAGCCGCGACGGGCGCTCCCACCGCCGAGCAAACGACGAGCAGCGCCGCCAGCACAGCGAGGAGTCGCCGCATGTGGGTATTTGACATGGTTGGGGCTCCGAAACCAAGTTAGCGAACGTATCGACTGTCTATTTAAATCGATTGTGCTGGTGATGTATGGGTGTATAAGTGAGGTGTCGACCCAGAACCGCAAGAGTGCGGGCCGAATACGAACGCGGACCTGGTATTGTCTTTTGTTTCTAAACACCTATATAAATACACTAGCCAAAGTGTCCAAAAGTGACAATATTTGCACCGGCGTTGTTCGTGAATATCCAACCCCGTTCCGCCCGCCCCGGTCAGAGGTTCTCGCGCTGATAACTCCCGTCGTAGGTCCCCTCGTGGTCGGCCTCCGCGAGGACGAACTGTGCGATTCGGGCACCGGCCTCGATTTCGATGTCGTGGTGGACTTCAAGCAGCCCCTCGCCTTTTCCCTCGTAGCCGGCGTCCCAGACGGCGGTATCGAGCATACAGGAGTTCCGCAGCAGCGACGACCGCGGGTAGATGAACCCGATGTGGTCGTCGGGAATCGAGACGATTTCGGCGTACTGGACGATGTATCCACCCGGTGGAAGGTAGTACGTCTCGTTTTCCTCGGTCACCTCGTCGATGGATTCACCCTCTACGACGGGGTCTGCGGGACGGCGATGCCGCGTCCCGATTTCCTTGCCGTCGCGGCCGATGCGTCCCGGTTCGCGCTGTTCGTACACCGCCTGCAGGGTCACGTCGACGCCGTTCGGCTGGACCTGCTCGTCCGTTGTCGGCGTGACGTGGTCGGCGACGAAGGCACCGCTTCGGTACATACGACCGGCCACTCCGGCCGCGAACAAGTCGCTTGCGCTCCCCCGCTCGCAGGGGTCCGACCGGCTTTTAGGGCCGCGCGACGAACGGCCCGCCATGGACGCAGACACCTTCGAGGAACAGAAGTACGTCGACTACTTCCCACAGCTCCAGCAGGCGTACAAGAACGCGTTTAACCGCGTCAACGAGACGTACGACTCCACGCTGGTCCACGGCATCGACCAGCAGGTGCTCAACGAATCCGAGCCGTTCTACGACGACGAGGAGGGGTTCTATCTCGAACTCCCCGAGGACCCCTATGACCGACTGACGGGCGTGCTCGTCGACGAGGAGAAGTTCGAGGCGGTACTGGCGGAGTACGTCGAGGAAATCGAACGGGAACTAGAGCGGGTTTTTGACGCCTGATACGAGACGGAACCAACCTGAGGGGTCAGCTGTCACAGGCCCCGCCGTTCCACACGTCGAGGCTCCCCTCGTCGTTAATGTGAATGCGGAGGCGGACGCACTCGGCGTCCTCACTGACACCGTGGGTGACACTCCTCGTCTCTATCTCGCCGTCGTCGAGACGGGCATGGATACGGTAGGCGCCCGGTTCGTCGTTCCATTGGCCCTCGATGGTCGTAGTTGACCCACCGGCTTCGAGTTGGTACGTACCGAGATGGAGCATTCCGTCGCCGGCCTCGACGGCCAGTTGTACCTGATGGCTCTCCTCGTGGTTGTTCTGGACGGAGAGTTCACCGAGTTCGACCGTTTGGGTGTCATCGTCGTCGGCCGCATCAGCGATGCTACCCTCGGCGTTGGGCTCCCCGTCGTCTCCTAAGACGCCCAGACAGCCCGCACTGGCGGTTGCGACGCCGGCAGCCGCGAGCAGATGGCGACGAGTTGGCATACCAGCTAGCGGGCGTGAACCGACATAAACTCCCGTCAGACGCCCGTCTCCCACGTGTCACACCTCCGGCAGAAGTGCCCATCTGGACGCTCGGCCCGTCCGGAGCCAAATCTTCATACGGCTGCGCTGCATACGCTCGGACATGAGTACCGAATCCGCCGACGCCGACGAGGACCTTCGCGAGCGCATCAGCAACTTCCTCCGCCGGAACTTCCCGCAGATTCAGATGCACGGTGGCAGTGCCGCCGTCCAGAACCTCGACCGCGAGGCGGGCGAGGTCACCATCATGCTCGGCGGCGCCTGCTCGGGCTGTGGTATCTCCCCGATGACGATTCAGGCCATCAAGTCCCGCATGACACAGGAAATTCCCGAAATCGACACCGTCCACGCCGACACCGGCATGGACGGCGGCAGCGAGGGAATGGCTGGCGGCCAGATGTCCCCCTCCTTCCCGGGCCACGAGGGCGAGGACGGCGACGAGGCCGACGAAGGCCCCGAAGCCCCGTTCTAACTCCCTTCTAACGGCTAATCGTTCGACCACGACGACACACCAGTCGTTTTAAGCCCGGAACACTTCGACCACCGGTATGGACACCGACGGTCGGAACGTGCTGTTCGTCGTCATGGACACCGTCCGAAAGGACCACCTGACGCCGTACGGCTACGACCGCGAGACGACGCCGACGCTTTCGGCTTTCGCCGAGGAAGCACTCGTCTACGAGGAGGCCGTCGCACAGGCGCCGTGGACGCTGCCCGTCCACGCCTCGATGTTCACGGGGCTGTACCCCGGCGAGCACGGCGCCTCCCAAGAGTCCCCCTATCTCGCTGACGGGACGGCGACGCTCGCCGAAGCGATGTCTGCCGCCGGCTACGCCACCGCCTGTTACTCCTCGAACGCTTGGATAACTCCTTACACCCGTCTGACGAGTGGCTTCGACCAACAGGACAACTTCTTCAAGGCACTTCCCGGCGACACGTTCTCGGGTGCGCTCGCGAACCTCTGGCAGCGCGTCAACGACAGCGACCGCCTCCGTGGCATCGCCGACCGTCTCGTCGAGTTGGGCAACGAGGTCCACGAGTACCTCGCAAGCGGGGAGGGAGAGGACTCGAAGACGCCGCGGATAATCGACGACACCATCGACTTCGTCGACGACAACGACGAGTGGTTCGCGTTCATCAACCTGATGGACGCCCACCTGCCGTACTACCCACCTGAGCAGTACCGCGAGGAGTTCGCCCCCGGCGTCGACCCCCACTCGGTGTGCCAGAACTCCAAGGAGTACAACGCCGGCGCCCGCGAGATAACTGATGCGGAGTTCGACGACATCCGCGGCCTGTACGACGCCGAAATCCGCCACATCGATTCGGAACTCGACCGGCTGTTCTCGCATCTGAAGGCCACCGGCCAGTGGGAGGAGACCGTCGTCGTCGTCTGTGCCGACCACGGGGAACTCCACGGTGAACACGGCCTCTACGGCCACGAGTTCTGCATCTACGACCCGCTGGTGAACGTCCCGCTGATGGTGAAACACCCCGACCTCTCGACCGGCCGAACCGACGAGCAGGTCGAACTGCTGGACCTCTACGACACCGTCTTGGAGTCGGCCGGAGCCACGGCGGCCGCCGACCGCGTCGGGGCACGTCCCTTCGAGGCGGGCCGGTCGCTGCTCTCCGAGCAACGAGACATCACCGACGGCGAGTTCGCCTTCGTCGACTACCATCGCCCAGTCGTCGAGTTGAACCAACTGGAGACGAAAGCCGCCGAAGCCGGCATCGAACTCGACGAGGAGTCACGGTTCTACTCTCGGATGCGTGCCGCCCGCCGCCCCGACGGGAAGTACATCCGCAACGAGCGCATCGCCGACGAGGCCTATCGGCTCGATTCCGACCCCGACGAGCGCGAATCGGTCGACCCAGAGGACCCCGTCATCGGCGAGGTGCTGGCGGCGCTGGAGCGCTTCGAGGCGCGGGCGGGAAGCGAGTGGGACGACTCGACGGCTGACGCCGACGGCTCACTCGAGGAGATGGACGAGGAGGCCAAACAGCGGCTGCAGGACCTCGGCTACGTGGAATAGAGCCGTCCGGCTATCGGCTGCTCAGTTCGCTTCGAGGTGGGCCGTCTCCCACGCTCGAAGGAGACGCGCAAGGGTCGTGTTGACCGGCACGTCGACGCCCAGTTCCTCGCCGCGGTCGATGACGTAGCCGTTGATGGCGTCGACTTCCGTCCGCCGGCCGGCGAGGACGTCCTGTCGCATCGAGGAGGTGTTTTCGGCGGTGGCATCGGCGACCGCCTCAAGGGCCGCTGCTGCGTCGTCAGCCGAGAGGTCGACCCCGTCGGCGCGTGCGACGGCTGCGACCTCGCGGGCGGCGGTCGTCGCCACGGCGTTGGCGTCGGCGCCCAACAGCGCGCCGTTGTCGATGTCTGCCAGCGCCGTCGTCGCGTTGATGCCGGCGTTGACGGACAGTTTCTCCCAGAGGCGACGCGGCATGTCCGCCGCGACGGCGGTGACGACGCCGGCGTCCGCGAAGGCGGCCCCGACGCGGTCTGCCGCCTCCGAGTGCCCTCCTTTGCGTGGGCCCAGAACCGTCTCGCCGACGCCGGTACAGCGGACGACGCCCGGTGATTCCAGCATCGCACCGTAGGTGCAGGTGCCGGCCAGCACCGTCGCGTCGAGGCGGTCGGCCAGCAGTTCCTCGTTTCCCATGCCGTTCTGTAGCGACAGACACCACTCGAGGTCCGTCCCAGTCAGGGCCGTGGCCGCTTCATCGGTGTCGAAGGACTTCACGCAGACGACGGCGAGGTCGGCTTCTGTCGGCGGCTCGGTGTCGGCGTCGGGAAACACCGTCGTCTCGACGGCCCCCTCGATACGGAGACCGTCCGCCTGGACCCGACTGACGTGGGGGTCGCGTCCGACGAGTGTGACGGCGTGTTCGCGGGCCAACAACCCGCCCAGCAGGCTGCCGAGGCTGCCCGCGCCGAAGACGGCGATGTCCATACCGCTACAACGGGCCGTTACGGTAGAAAAGCGGTCGGTTCCCGCTCAATCCTCCTGCCAGTAGTAGATTTCCTCACTTTCGGCGCCACAGGAGGGACACGTCTCGGGAATGTCGTCGATGTTACCCATCTCGCCGCACTCCCAACAGCGCCACATCAGTGTCTTCTCGCCGGCCTTGCTCTCGGCTTGGCTCATCGTCGAGACGCCTTCGGCGCTGGAGACGTAGAACCCTGAGTCGTCGAACGCACGAACGCGGCCCAACTCCTCGCCGTCGTCGTCGTAGACGGTCTCTCCGAACTGTACCTGTCGCTGTCGTTGCTCGGTTGCCATACACTTTGGTACGTTATCACACACCAAAAAACCGCCGACGGTTCACGCTACTCCGTGGTCGTCTCTTCGAGGTCCTTGTCGCCTTGATGGATTGCGATGCCGTCCTTTGCGACTTTCTCGGCGAGGACGGCGCATTTCACTCGCATCGGGCTGAGGTCGACGCCCAGCATCTCCTCGATATCCTCGCGTTCCATCTCGCGGACCTCCTCGAGACTCTTGCCTCGGAGTTCCCCCGAGAGCATGCTCGCGGAGGCTTGACTGATGGCACAGCCGTCGCCGATGAAACTGACGCCCGCTATCGTGTCGCCGTCGTCGGCCAGCTTCAGGAACATCTTGATTGTGTCGCCACACATCGGGTTCTCGCCGACGTGTTCGATGTCCGCATCCTCGAGTTCCCCGTAGTTGCGGGGGTTCTTGTAGTGGTCGAGGATTTGCTGCCGATACATATCCGTGCCGGGTCCCATTGTTGTCGAACACGAGGGGAATGACGAGTAAAAGCCCACCGGTCGTGTGAGTTCGTGCCGTGTCGAGAGCGCAAGGTCGAATACCCCCGGGCGTCCACACCGCGACATGAGCGACGACTCCGAGTCGGCAGTCGATGGTTCCTCCGGGGACGAGACCGACCCCGACGACCCGGCGTCGGAGCCTCGCCTCTCCGACGACGGCGTCATCCTCGCGTTGGCCGGTGCCGCGTGTCTGCTCGCCGCCGGAACGGCCTACTCGCTGGGCCAACCCGGCCCCATCGTCGTCTTCGCGGTGCTGGCGGGCGTCCCCGCCGTCGTCGCGGTCGGCGCGGACCTCCTCACCGACTACACCCCGGGGCTCCGACCGCATCTCGTCCTCGGCGTCGCCGCCCTCGTCGGTGCCGTCGCCGCCGTCCCCGGCGAACACTACGTCAACGTCGCCACGCTCGGCGTCGCCTCGCTGATGGGACTCGGACGGGTGTTCGAGGTCGAAGTACGGGGAAAGTCATGACACGTCGTGCTCCACGATAGACCTCAGGTCCTCGTCGCCCCAGCGCCGAAGTGATAACATACTTGGATCATACGGGGTCGGCGTTATACCACTTCGCAGCGACCACGGCATATGGGCATCGGTTGGGACCATTCGAGTAAGACGAATCTATGCGAGTCGCGACGGCGGGGCTTGCGATAATGAACCCCGAGATGTGTATGGAGTGTACGTGTTCGCGAGAGCTCCGATTCCGACCCTCGAACGAGCGCATCGAGTGTGAGTGTGGCGCTGTCTACGCGGTCGCCATCACGAAACTACGGCACGGTGACCGGGAATGATGTCTCGTCGGTTGTTCAGTGCGTGGTGACCATCAACTGAACAGTTCTCGGGCCTCGTCGACGGCGTCGACGAGTTCGTCGACCTCGTCTTTCGTGTTGTAGAGATAAAACGAGGCACGTGCCGAGGCCGTCGCACCCAACACGTCGTGCAGCGGTTGGGTGCAGTGGTCGCCGGCGCGGATGGCGACGCCGTAGTCGTTGAGGATACTGGAGAGGTCGTGTGCGTGGAGCCCTTCGACGTTGAACGCGACGAGGCCACCGCGGTCGTCGGCCGGGGGGCCGTACACCTCGACGTCGTCCCATTCGGTGAGGCGGTCGTAGGCGTACTCGGCGAGTTCGGCTTCGTGGCGCTGAATCGCCTCCATGCCGATGTCGTCGAGGTAGTCACAGGCCGCCGCGAGCGCGATGCCCTCACAGATGTTCGGCGTGCCGGCCTCGAACTTCCAGGGCAGTTCGTTCCACGTCGCGTCCTCGAAGGTGACCTTCAGTATCATGTCGCCGCCGTAGAGGTACGGCTCCATCTCTTCGAGGATGTGTTCTTTCCCGTAGAGGACGCCGATGCCGGTGGGTCCGGCCATCTTGTGTCCGGAGAAGGCGAGGAAGTCGGCGTCCAACTCCTCGACGTCGACGGGGCGGTTCGGAACCGACTGGGCGGCGTCGACGAACATGTAGGCGCCGTGGTCGTGGGCGATGTCGGCCAACTCGGCGACGGGGTTGATGGTACCGAGGGTGTTGGAGACGTGGACGGCGGAGACTATCGCCGTATCGTCGGTGATGAGTTCGCGGGCGGCGTCCATGTCCAGTCGCCCCTCGTCGGTAATGGGGATGTACTTGCAGTCGGCGCCCGTGCGCTTGGCTATCTGTTGCCATGTCACGAGCGAGGCGTGGTGTTCCATCTCCGTGAGTACGACCTCGTCGCCGGGACCGAGTTCGTTCAGTCCCCACGCGTAGGCGACGAGGTTCATCGATTCGGTGGTGTTCTTCGTGAACACGATTTCCTCGCGGCCGGCCGCCCCGATGAACTCCGCAACGCGGTCGTGGGCCTCCTCGTAGGCGATGGACGCCTCCTGGCTCAGTTGGTGGATGCCCCGGTGGACGTTCGCGTTGTAGTTGCGGTAGTAGTCGGTGATGGCCCCGATGACCTGTTCGGGGGTTTGCGTCGTCGCCGCGTTGTCGAGATACACGAGGTCCGTCCCGTTGACCTCCCGCTGGAGAATGGGGAAGTCCTCGCGGAGGCCCTCGACATCGAGTGGCTCGACCTGGTGGCTCATTACCGGGTAAAACGGGTTGGAGGCTGGTTACTCCTTCGGTCCCACGGGCCGCTATGTGGGGATTGAAGATACAGGAGGTGCATGGTGAGGTGGATGCGTCTCCCGCTCTCCGGTCGGACATCGACGGCCGTAATCTTCGGCTTCGGGGCCTCTCTCGCGGCCGTCCACGCCTACCACGCCCTCTCTCACGAGACGCTGGCTGCCGGAACCGTTCTCGGCGCCGTCGTGCCGTTCGGTCTCGCGGCCGCACTCGCGGCCATCCCCCTCGCGCTGTATCGGAACGACCGCAATGTGGTCCCGATTATCGCGGCGTGGGTCCTCCTCGGTTCGGCCACGCTCGTCGTCGTCGCGAGCGCCGTCGTCGCCCACCAGTTCGTCGAGGGCGTCCTCGTCGCGGAGGCGCTGTTCGTCGTTGCGGCGTCGGCCACTGGTGGCGGATTTCTGGGCGGCATCGCCGGGTGGTACGACGCACAGACCCGGACGCGTGCCGACCTCGTCGAGTCGCTCCAGCAGGCGACGACGGACCTTTCGGCGGCGACGACACAACAGGAGGTGTGTGAACGGGCCGTCGAAATCGCCAATCAGGTCCTCGATTTGCCCGTCACCGGGGTGTGGCTCTACGACGACGAGGCCGACGCGCTCGTCCCTACGGCCGTCGCCAACCCCGGTCAGAAACTGTTCGAGACCCCCCCGACGTACGCTCCCGGGGAGAGCCTCTCGTGGCTGGCCTTCGACTCCGGCGAAATGTCAGTTTACGACGACGTTCGGTCCGTCGACGGGGTTCACAACCCCGACACCGTGATTCGCTCGGAGATAGTCATTCCGTTGGGAGCGTACGGCGTGATGAATCTCGGTGCGACGGAACCGAACGCCTTCGACGACCTCGACGTGACGGTGGCGAAACTGCTCGCGACGGCGACGAGGGCCGCGCTGGGTCGTGCCGACCGCGAGGAGGTCCTCCGCAGACAGCGCCACGAACTCGGTCGACAGAACGAGCGGTTAGAGGAGTTCACCTCCGTCGTCAGCCACGACCTCCGGAGTCCGCTGTCGGTCGCCAAGGGTCGGCTCGACCTCGCCCGCGAGAGCCACGACGACGAGGACCTCGAAGCGACCGCCGACGCCCTCGACCGGATGGACTCGCTCATCGAGGACTTGCTCGCACTCGCCAAACAGGGCCGGACGGTCGGTGACGTTCGGTCGGTTTCGCTGGCCGACATCGCCGAGACGGCGTGGGCGAACGTCGAAACCGCCGAGGCGACGCTTTCGACTACCGAGGCGACCATCGACGCCGACCCCGACCGCCTCCGACAACTCCTCGAAAACCTCTTCACAAACGCCGTCACCCACGGCGGCGAGACGGTGTCTGTCCGGGTCGAACCGACCGAGTTCGGCTTCGCCGTCACCGACGACGGCCCCGGCATCCCTTCCTCGGTACGTGAACAGGTGTTCGAGGCCGGCTACACCGACCACGAGTCGGGAACCGGGTTCGGACTCCCCATCGTCCGCCGCATCGCCGTCGCCCACGGCTGGTCCGTCGACATCGAGGAAAGCGAGTCTGGCGGCGCGCGGTTCGAATTCCGGTTCGACGGCGACCCGGCGGAGTGAGCTACTCGGCGTCGGCCAACACGCCGTCGGGAATCTCGATGCCGAGACCGGGTTTCTCGGGTGCGCGAATCGTCCCGTCGTCGTGTTCGAAACCGTCTTCCAGCATGAACGACCACACGTCGGGCGTCCACGGCGGCTCCATCGGGTACTCACACCACGGACTGCCGACGGCGGTCATCACCTGTAAGTTCGCCGCGAAACCAACGGCGTTCGTCCACGTGTGGGGAACGAACTGGAGACCGTGTTCTTGGCCCATCCGCGCGACGTCGACGGCCTGCCTGATGCCCGTCGCCAGCGCCGCGTCGGGCTGGAGGATGTCCAGCGACCCCTGCCGGACGAACTCCCGGAAGTGATGCGTACCGTTGTTGAACTCGCCGCCGGCGATATTGACATCCACGGCATCTCGGAGCCGACTGTATCCCTCGTAGTCGTGGCGATGTAGCGGCTCTTCGAGCCACGCGACGCCGCCGATGTCGTCGAGGCCGCGGGCGAACTCCAAGGCGTCGCCGAAGGACCACTCGATTGGGTCCTCCATCACGCGGACGGCCCACCCCTTGTTCGCGTCGACCATCAGCGTCAACTCGGGGAAGGCCTCCCGCACTCGTCGGACCGTCTCGATGTGGTCGACTTCCGTCACCCGGAGTTTGACGGCCTCGAAGCCCTCTTCGATGCGCTTTTCGACGTAGTCGATTCGCTCCTCGGCATCCATCAACTCCCCCGTCGAGGCGTACACCGGGATGTCCCGGGCCTGTGCGCCGAACAGTTCGTAGACGGGCTTGCCGGCGTCTTTGCCGATGATGTCCCACAGCGCCATCTCGACGTGCCACGGCCGCGGGCCGACGAGGTTGACCGTCTCCAGTTTGCCGAGAATCCCCTCGACGTTGTGGGGGTCCTCGCCGGTCAAAAACAGCTCCAGCGGCGTCTCGTAGTCGAGGCCGCCCGCGAACGACGGCGAGGCGCCGTAGCCGCTGATGCCTTCGTCAGTTTCGATTTCGAACAACTCGAGTTCGTGAGTCGACTGCGGGTAGCCGGGAATCCACGTCGGATAGAACGGCTCCTCCAGCGCGTGGTCGAGGTGGTACTGATTGACACCTGTTATCTGCATAGGTGCACCCCACCGGCGAAGGGCTTGAAACTTCGGCCCCGGGTTGCCGGTTACTTATTTCGTCCGGCCCCACGGCGTGTCGATTTCCGGTCGCTCCCGCCGGGGGCCGGCGTGCAGTTGGACGCTCCGGAACTCGAAGCGTGCGCCCCCGTCCTCGGAGTCGGTGACCGACACCTCCCACCCGTGGGCGACGGCGATGCTCCGAACGACGGGCAGTCCGAGTCCGGTCCCGCCGTGTGTCGAATAGCCGTAATCGAACACGTCGGCCCGGGCGTCTGTCGGGATGCCGATGCCGTCGTCGGCGACGAAAAAGCCGTCCGAGAGCATTCCGATTCGGACGGTGACGCTGTCGCCGTCGCCGGTGGCGTGTTCGACGCAGTTCTGGAACAGTTTCTCGAGTAGGTTCGTCAGTCGTGTCTCGTCGGCGAGTATCCACCCGTCGTCGACCGCCTGAAGCGTCCCATCGTCGGTCTCGACGTTCGCCCACGCCCGTTCGGCGGCCTCCGCGACCGGAACTGGCTCGGTCTCCTCGACGACCTGTCCTTCCTCGCCGAGGGTCAGCAAGTCGTCGACGAGCGTCTCCATGCGGTCGGTCGCAGGGTCGACCTGTTCGAGATACGAAACCTCACCCGTCTCGCGGGCGAGTTCGGTGTAGCCCGTTATCGCGTTCAGCGGGTTCCGGAGGTCGTGGGCGGCGACGCGGGTGAACTCCTCTAAGCGCTCGTTTTGCTCGCGGAGCTGTCGCCGGCGCCGCATCCGTTCGGTCACGTCGCTGACCAACAGAACCGCCCCTATCTCCTCGATGGGGACCTCCCGGGAGCGATACCACCGGTCTGTGCCGTTGGTGTCGAGTTGTGTCGCCTCGCCGTCGTCGTCTGAAAGCGACGCCGGGAGGAGGTCGGATATCTCCTCGCCGATGGGGTCGTCGTCGTCCAGCAGCGGCGCCGCTGCGGTGTTGAAATCGACGAGGCGCCGTTGGTCGTCGAGGACGAACACCGCGTCGTCGATGGCGTCGACGACCGACGACCGAGCAATCGGCGTCAGGTCGGCCAGTCGGGCGCCGAACACCGCATACGCGATGAATACGCCGCCGAGAGCGAACCCGACCGGCGTCGGGTCGACGGGGAGACCGCCGGCGGGTCCGAACACGTAGGCGACGTTCGTTCCCCACGGCAGGGCGACGCCGAAGAGCAACGGGAGCGCCTGTCGCCGGTAGTGACTCCGGTTCCCCGCGGCGAACCGGACGAGGAGGAGGGTTCCACAACCCAACAGCGCGTAACTGTACAGCGAGTGGACCCAAAACCACGGCCCGGCCGCCGCCTCGAAGACGACCGTCCCGTCCGTCACCGACGGTTCGACACCGGCGAAGAACAGCCCATGGGCCGGGTTCGTCGCCAACAGGAGCAACGAGATGGCCGGAACGACGAACAGGCCGGCGAGCTGTTGTCCCGTCACACGTGGCTTCGACCCGGTGTAGCGGACCGTGAAGACGAAAAACAGGACCGCCGTACTCACGACGCCGGCGTACATCACGAGCGTCAGGGCGTACCAGGCGGCCTCCGTCCAGACCATCGTCCGACCGAGCGCGCCGACGGACCACGATAACACCGCGACCATCGTGAGGCCGAACGCCCTCGAAATCCGGCCGGAGTGCCGGTACAAACAGTACCCCGACAGTCCGCCGGCGACCACCATGGCGGCCGCATACCCGACGAGGAACGGCTGTGAGACGGGTGCGGCCAGTGGCATTTACTCGCACACTCACAACCGACTCAAATAATTCTACCGGGCACAACGCCGCCGTCGTGATGTTTGTTCTATATTTCTTAGGTTTCCAGTCCGGAAATCAGAGCCGGAGGTACTGGGCGTGGACCGTCTCCTCGAACTCGAGGACGTTGTCGCTGTCGACGAACCCGTGTTCGACGGCGACGCCGACCGCCCGGTCGCCGACGAGGTTTGCCACTGCCGCCCCCGAGAGGCTGGCGACCACCTCTTCGACGGTCGCCTCCTCGCCGTCGTAAAAGTCCCGTTCGACGGTCAGCGACACCTCGCCGTTCTCGAAGGTTTCTCCGAGTACGTCGGCGTCACAGACGGAGACGAGCGTCCCCTCCTGTGTCGGCCGCTCCCGCAGTAGCATCATCGCTCCCGTGACTCAACGAGTTCTTCCTCGGCGTTTTGTCTGAGTTCCTCGGCCTCTTCGGCGACCTCCTCGGCGCGTTCGTCTTCACCCATCGCCTCGAGTGCGCGTGCTTTCTCCTCCAGTACGTCGGGACTGCGGTGGCCCAATCGGAGCGCGTTGTCGAAACAGGAGACGGCGTCTTCGGCCAGCCCCCGTTCGAGCAGGAAGAACCCGCGGTTGTACCATCCCTGCGGGAACCGCTGGTCTAACTCGACGGCACGTTCGGCGTGTTCGAGCGCCTGTTCGCTCTGCCCGGACTCCCACAGCGCGTAGGCGAGGTTCGTCTCCGCCGAGGCGGCGTGTTCGGAGTCGTCGTCGATGGACAGGGCCTCTCGGTAGGACTCGATGGCTCGCTGGAACTCCTGTAACTCCGCGTGGGCGGCGCCCTTGTTCACCCACGCTTCCTGTTCGATGCCGTCGTCATCGGCGAAGTTCGCGACGCGCTCGAACGCTTCGGTCGCCTGCTCGTGGCGGTTGATGCGCATGTACTCCAGTCCCACGTCGAGGAGGCTCTCGGCGTCGACCTGGTCGGCCGGAATCTGCCGTCGGTCGAGCGTGTCCGCGACGACTCGAGAGTCCACGGGGTCTACCATCTCGGGGTCGAGGTCGAGTTCCGGCGGGTCGAGGTCGAACCCCTCGTAGGGGTCATCGAACCCTTGGCCCTCTGAGAACTCGTGTGAGTCGTCGGGTTCCTCGTCAGTCATGGCCGGGAGTTGGCCGCGAGCGCGGTTAAGGCCTACGGGCCAGCGATGCCGGCGCTCGGCCGGCCGAACACTCAATCCAGGAGCGCCGAGGATTTCGACTCGTTGTCGTAGCTGACGAGCTCTTCGAGTTCGTCTTCGGTCCCTTCCCGCTCCGTGTTCCAGATGAACTCCTCGGTCCGTATCGCCTCGGCCTGTACGTCGTCGATTCGGGGGATATCGGTCACACCCGAGAACACGACGACTGCGGCCACGCTGTCGGCGTCCGGGCGCGGATAGTCGCCGGTCCGAACCTCCAGACAGCCGGTCCGTTCTTCGAGCCAACTTCGCGCCTCCTCGATACCGTTTCGGTTGAGCTGTTCTGGTGGCCCTGAGACCACCAGCAATGCCCGCTTGGTGCTCTCGAGACCGCAGGGAACCGTGAGTTTTCCGAGCGTCGCTCGACGGACGAGCGAGGTGATTCGCCCCGCCGCGTCGCCCTCGGAGGCGATGTCCTCGTCGTCGGCTTTCAGTCGGTCGAGCAGTCCCGATTGCTCGGTGGTCAGTTCCTCGGCGGCGTAGCCGACGCTCGTGATGCCGCGGTCCCCGAGCGTGTTGATGATTTCGGAGGCGTCGACGACCGATTCAGCGATTGTGTCGCCGAGGGCGTCGAGTTCACCCGCCGAGAACAGCGACCCGAAGCGAGTGACGATTTCGTCGTTAATGGCGGTGTATCCCTCCGCGAGGCTCTCGCCGGTGGCTTTGAACGCGTCGTTGTCGAACAACAGGAGGTTGTCGACGCTGTCGACGAACCGCTCTAGGGAGTCGGCGGCGTTGCGATTGTAGATGCCGCCCTCGCTTTCGGCCGGCAGGATGCCGAGTCCGTAGACGGGCTTGGTGTATATCTCTCGGAGGTGGTCGGCCAACACCGGACTGCCACCGCTGCCGGTCCCGCCGCCGAGGCCGGCGACGACGAGGAACGCATCGACCTCGCTCGTGGCACCGTCGAGGGCGGTCTGTATCCGCTGGAGGTCCGCCTCCGCACACTGACGCCCCAGCGACGGTTCGGTACCCGCGCCGTGGCCGTCGACGACCGTCTGCCCGATGAGCACGCGGTTTTCCTCCGGGACACACTCCAGACTCATGAGGTCGGTCTTTGCGGAGTTCACCGCGATGGCGTGGCTGACGACGCCCGTTCCTCGTTCGAGGTCGTACTCGAGCAGTCGGTCAAGCACCTTACCCCCCGCCTGTCCGAACCCGATTACCGCGAGTTTCATGTGGCTATACCTCCCCGAATCGACGATTGCTCCGTCTCCGTGACTGTTCGATAGTGGTGCGTCATCTGTAAACACACCTTCTGGACGGGCTTTATTTAATATAGATTCAGTTTCGATAAACGAAATCAGTACCTTTCTTTATGTCAAACGAACCGTTCGAAACGGGGTCGACGGCGGCCGAACGCTCCGCGTAATCGCCTTTCATCGGCCGGTTTCTCGCTTCTCACCCCTCGGCTTTTGGCCGTTCGGTCCCTAACTCCGATATGCGCCTGTTCGTGAGCGTCGACCTCGACGGTCTCGGCGAGGGGGTCGCCGAGGCTCAGGCACCGTTCGCCGACCTCCCCGGGTTGAACCCAACTGGCCCCGAGAGCGCCCACGTCACGATGAAGTTCCTCGGAGACTGTCCGGAGGGTGGTCACGACCTCGATGCGCTGTCGACGGCCATCGAGTCGGCCGTCGAAACGGCCGACGTGGGTCCGTTCGACGCCCGATTCGAGGGACTGGGTGTCTTCCCGTCGCTGGAGTACATCAGCGTCGTCTGGCTCGGCGTCGAAACGGGAAGCACCGAACTCACGACGCTCCACGAGGCGCTGGAGGCCGAAACGACTGCCCTCGGCTACGACGCCGAATCCCACGAGTTCACTCCACACGTCACGCTGGCACGGATGGACCACGCCGCCGCAAAGGAGACGGTCCAGGAGGCAGTCGAGGAAACCCACCCCGAAGTCGGAACGCTCCGCGTCGAGGAACTCCGTCTCACCGAGAGTACGCTGACGCCAGACGGCCCCGAATACGAGACCGTCGAGCGGTTCCCGCTGTGACCCGACGGCCTCGATGGTGAGTGAAACGGCTGTTTGTCCCTCACGAACGCTGATGTCGGCGGCGAACGACCGGCCCACATGAATCGAGTGACGGAGGTGGCGACGAGCGCGCTGGCGGCGTTCTGTGTCGGTGTCGCCGTCTGGCCGCCGTGGAGTGAGGCCCTTTACTGGTCGGCGGTGGCCGATGCGGTCGGTACGATACCGACCCTTGCCGTCGTGTTCGCGGTGTGTGCGGTGGCCGGGGGCGCTGCCGCCCGTCTCGGGCTCTCCCTCGAGTCGCTCACCGCCGGCGGCGCCATCGCGTACGCCCTCGGGATGGCCGGTATCGAGGCCACGATGTCGCCGGACAGCCCCGTTCACTTCCTGCTGTACGCCGCGCTCCTCGGCTGTTTCCTCCTCGGTGCGTTGGCCACCAGCGCCGGCGTCGGCGAGGCCATCTCACGACGCCTCGCCGATGGGTGAAGCGGTTGACTCTCGCACACCTCGTATGTCGTCACTCGCGCTGCTCGCTCGAACTCCCTTCGGTCGTCCTCGCAGCCTCCACGGCTCACTACGTTCGCCGTTCCGGTACGAGACCCCTCCCTGCGGTCGGCGCCTCGCACTCAAAGGAACAAGAATTTAAACACCGCGAGGGAACACAGCGACACTATGAGCAAGAAGTCGAAGGCCAAAAAGAAGCGGCTGGCCAAACTGGAGAACCAGAACAGCCGCGTCCCCGCGTGGGTCATCATGAAGACCGACCGCGACACGCTGCGCAACCACAAGCGCCGCAACTGGCGTCGGAGTGACACGGACGAATGAGCGCCGAATTCGACGAGCGCGTCATGACGGTCCCGCTCCGAGACATCCTCGCGGAGTCGAAGGGCCAGCGCGCCGATAAGGCGATGAGCCTCGTTCGCTCGCATCTCGCACAGCACTTCAACGTCGAGGAAGACGCCGTCCGTCTGGACCCCTCCATCAACGAGGAAATCTGGTCGCGCGGCCGCTCGAAACCGCCGAAGAAAGTCCGCGTCCGGGCCGCCCGCTTCGAGGAGGAGGGCGAGGCCGTCGTGGAAGCCGAAACCGCATAACGTGCTCCGCGCGGCCCTCTCCGGCTCCTCCTATGTCGGCGTCTTCGCGCGGGCCACGGACGACTGTCTGCTCGTTCGTCCAGACATCGAGGAGTCCCTACGCGAGGACTTCGAGGACGAACTCGACGTTTCCGCCGTCCCGACGACCATCGCCGGCTCCTCGACGGTCGGTGCCCTCGCCGTCGGCAACGAGAACGGCCTGCTCGTCAGCCAGCGGGCCACCGACCGCGAGTGCGACCGCATCGAGGAGGCGACGGACCTCCCGGTCGTCGAACTCCCGGGCCGCATCAACGCCGCCGGCAACGTCGTGTTGGCGAACGACACGGGTGCGTACGTCCACCCCGACCTCCCGAGGAAGGCGATTCGGGCCGTCGAGGACGCCCTCGACGTGCCGGTCGAACGCGGGATGCTCGCGGACGTCCGAACGGTCGGCACCGCCGCCGTCGTCACCAACGATGGCGTACTGTGTCACCCGAAGACGACCGACGAGGAACTCGACGCCTTAGAGGACGTCTTCGGCGTCTACGCCGACATCGGGACGGTCAACTACGGCGGACCGCTGGTCGGTTCGGGCCTCGTCGCCAACTCCGCCGGCTACATCGTCGGCGAGGACACGACCGGACCGGAGTTGGGCCGCATCGACGACGCCCTCGGCTTCATCGACTGACGCCGGGATTCAGAACTCCGACCCGAGCGTCGACTCGTTTTCCAGTTCCGGCACGACGCCCTCCAGCATCGACTCCCGGTAGAAGTACGCGAACAACAAAAACGGGATGAAGACGGCGAACGGCTGGACGAGGATGAGAAGCGGGAACGCCAGCAGAATCCCGACGACGGTGATGAGCAGGACGAGGAACACCAACATCATCGCGAGGGTGATTCCGAACGTCGCGAGGAAGCCGAAGAGGAGTGCCTTCAGGTAGTTCGCCGTCTTGACGAACTCCAGAAACCGGAGGCCGCTGTAGGTTCGGGTGACGCTCCCGGTTGCCATGAACGTCGGCAGGACGCCGCCGCCGACGTACAGCGTCGCCAAATACAGCGGTATCGCTAGCAGCATCACCGACGGCGCATCGAGGGCGGTCGACAGACCGACCGGAACCGCGATTGCGATGAGCATCGCGATGAACACCGGTATCCCGACGACCGAAATCAGTAAGCCGTCGACGAACAGTCCGCCCCAGTCGCCGTACTCAGGTGGCCGATGGTCGCCACGGATGGCCGCCCGCCCGAGTCGGTAGGCGTAGCCGTAGACGAACACGAACGGGAAGATGACCAGTCCCGCCAGAAACAGCAGTCCGGCGCTTATGAGCATCTGCTCCCAGCCGTCGGCGACGGGGTAGGTGAGTGCGAACCCCAGCGGGCCCTTCTCGAAGTAGTCTTCCCCGTCGTCGGCTTCTGTGGGCCGTGCCGTTTGCGGCCCCGAATGACCCTCTGGCGTTTCGGCGGGTTCGCCCCACCCCGAGGCGTCGGCGCCGCTGCCGGTCTCTCGCTCCGTTCCCCACTGGTCGCGGTCCGTCGACGGTTGGACGAGTTCGGACCCACAATCGGGACAGTACCGCCCATCGTCGACGGTCTTGTCGCACTGTTGGCAGTATGGCATGGGTGACACTGTTGGACGACGATGTTAACCGTTCGGGTCGTATCGCGCGTCCGACCGCAGGACGGCGAACCGTTTTGTCGGTTTTAGCCATCGAGCCCTCGGAGGGAAGATGAGGAAGATACTTCCCGCTCGCGCGTCGTATCCCGTAGTATGAGTGAGTTTACTGTCACGGGAACGTTCCCTGCTCGATTCGGCGAGCAGGCCTTCGAGAAGACGCTTGATGCGCCGAACGAAAACGTCGCGGTCGAGCACGTGTACACCCAGTTCGGCTCCCAACACGGCCTGAAGCGCACGCAGATTTCCATCGACGAGGTGTCGGCATGAGCCTCGGTGGTGGCGGTGGCGGCGGTGCGATGCAGCAGCTCCAACAGCAGCTACAGGCGCTCGAAGAGGAGAAAGAGGCCATCGAGGCCGAAATTCAGGGCGTCCGCGACGAGCAGTCCGAAATCGACGAGGCCATCGAGGCCATCGAGACGCTCGACAGCGACTCGACGGTGCAGGTCCCGCTCGGCGGCGGCGCCTACGTCCGTGCCGAAATCGCCGACATCGACGAAATCGTCGTCAGCCTCGGTGGCGGCTACGCGGCCGAACGAGACAGCGAGGGCGCAGTCGAATCCCTGAAGCGGAAGAAGGACACCCTCGACGAGCGCATCGAGGAACTCGAAGCGGAAATCGAGGAGGTCGAATCCGAATCCGAGGACCTCGAAGAGCGAGCCCAGCAGATGCAGCAACAGCAGATGCAGCAGATGCAGCAGCAGATGTCCCAGCAGGACGACGAGTAAGGCCCGATGTTCGACGGACTGAAGGACAAACTCGGCCGCTTCAAAGACGACGTCGAAGAGGAGGCCGAGGACGGAGAGGCCGACGCCGCCGAAGAAGCGGCTGCTGAGGCCGACCCGGACACCGAGACAGCCGAGACGCCGGACGTCGTGGGTAATTCCGACGCCGAGAGCGACTCGGCGGAAGCTGACGACGACGGCCCTGGACTGGCGAAGAAGGCGGCGCTTGCGGCGACCGGCAAGACCATCATCACCGAGGAGGAGCTCGAAGAACCCCTCGAACAACTGGAACTGGAACTCCTACAGGGCGACGTCGAGATGAGCGTCGCCAGCGAAATCACCGACCGCATCCGCGAGCAGTTGGTCGGAGAGACCCGCAAACAGGTCGAATCCGGCGAGCAGGTCGTCGAGCGAGCCATCGCCGACGCACTGCGCGAGGTCATCGGCGTCGGCCAGTTCGACTTCGAGGGTCGCATCGCCGAGACGGAGAAACCGGTCGTCATCGTCTTCACCGGCGTCAACGGCGTCGGCAAGACGACCACCATCGCCAAACTCTCCGAATGGCTCGAAGAGCGCGGCCTCTCGTCGGTGATGGCCAACGGCGACACCTACCGCGCCGGGGCCAACGAGCAGATTCGCGAGCACGCCGAGAACCTCGACCGAAAGCTTATTTCCCACGAACAGGGCGGGGACCCGGCGGCGGTCATCTACGACGCCGTCGAGTACGCCGAAGCCCACGACATCGACGTGGTGTTGGGCGATACCGCCGGTCGGCTGCACACCTCCAACGACCTGATGGCGCAACTGGAGAAAATCGACCGCGTCGTCGACCCCGACATGACGCTGTTCGTCGACGAAGCGGTCGCCGGGCAGGACGCGACAAACCGCGCCCGGGAGTTCAACGACGCCGCAGAAATCGACGGTGCGGTGCTCACGAAAGCCGACGCGGACTCACAGGGCGGTGCCGCGATCTCCATCGCGCACGTCACCGGGAAGCCGATTCTCTTCCTCGGGACCGGCCAGGGATACGGGGACCTCGAACGGTTCGACCCGGACGTCATCGTCGACCGACTGCTCCGCGAAGAGTAGTCAGGCTGCGGCGTCCTCGTAGGGCACTTCTAGCAGCCTGTCGCCACAGTTCTCACAGCCGACGGCGACGACGGTATGGGAGCGACAGCAGGATTCGACGGTTTCGGTGTCGGCGGTGACGATGCCGCCGCAATTCGGACAGGTTTCGACGAACACCCGGAGACCGCTGAGCAACTGGCTCCGCGCCCGGGAATCGAGGCGGTCCCATTCGACCCACTCGGGGAGTTCCGTCGCCGCCGCGAGGTCCGCCAACAGCGCCGACCGCGACTCCCACTGGCCGATTCGAGTCGTCTCGTTGCGAGCGAGGTAGGCGTCGCCGTGTGATTCGAAGGTGACTTCGCTGGCGTCGAGCCCCAGCTGTTCGGCGAGCTCGACTCGGAGCGCGTCGTCGTCGGCCATCGCGTCGATGTGGCGCCGCCACGCTCGCTCGAAGTCGTCCGTCAAACAGAGGTCCTCGTCCTCGCAGGGCTCGACGACGCCCGATTCGAGCAGCACCGTCTCGGGGTCGAAATCCGCGGCCGATATCGGCTCC